>SDBU01008892.1_pt1 | contig 11341 bp, 14 predicted proteins | sample 2277071 | NCBI WGS metagenome assembly SDBU01 (sample SAMN10397929, study PRJNA504765) | marine sediment metagenome | isolation source: marine sediment core GS08_GC12, 126 cmbsf | place: Arctic Ocean: Gakkel Ridge, Loki's castle | collected 2008 | reverse complement strand
AGGACACGGAGAAAGACATAAAACATTCTGACAGGATTTACTGGATTAAATAATAACATAATTTGTACTAAAATCCTGTTAATCCTGTCAAGTTTTCGTGTCTTTGTGCTCTCTGTGTCTCTGTGGTGAAATTCTTTAATCCGTGTTTATCCGTGCTTACAACTTTCGTGCTTTCGTGGTAAAATCAAAAAAGTTTCATTTGTTCCTGTTTAATATCTTTTTCTGTATTAATCTGTGTTAATCTGTGGTTACTGTTTTCCGGTATGGGTTTTGCGAGTTGTACTTTTAGTTTAGCAAAATCTTCCTTAATTGAATCCAGAAGTGTGGGTTGATGTAAGGCAGCTGCAGGATGGTAAAGAGGAAAGATATTGAAATTTTCTGTTTGAATGAGTTTACCGTGAAGGGCGGTGATGGAAGCAGATTTGTTGTAAATGGATACAAGTGCAAACCTGCCAAGAGTGCAGATAATCAAGGGCTGAATAATCTTTAGTTGTTCCATCAGGTATGGTTTGCAGGCATCAATTTCTTCGGGCAGAGGGTCGCGGTTTCCCGGTGGTCGGCATTTAAGGATATTGGCAACATAGATACTATTTCTGGAAAGTCCAATTTCGGCTAAAAGATTATCCAATACTCTTCCGGCTTGACCAACAAAGGGTTTTCCAATCTGGTCTTCGTAATATCCGGGTGCTTCTCCGATAAAGACAACCCTGCTTTCCACGTCTCCTTCTCCAAAAACAGGATATTTTCGCGAACGACCCAAAGGACAATCACGACAATCCTCTACCTTCCTCTTAAGTTCTTCTAAAAGTTTTTTCTTTTCCATAATAATATGGAACTAATTAACATTATCACCGAGAGTATATTTTTCCAATCCACTCGGCCTTAAAAAATTTCTTTTTGAGGCCAAGTTTTTCCACAATGTCTTTAATCAATTTTTTTAACTTTTTCCTGTCTCCCTCTATCGTTGCAGTATAAGCGGTTAGTAGTGATGGGTTTACCTTGAGTTGCACTCGGTTCCTTTTTATTCTTATCGCTTCTATCTTCTCCAGAGGAATATAGGTTTCGGGATAATCCTCTTCTCCTTTGATGTAGAGTTTATCATCCAGACAAATTTCTCCCTGATATTTTCTTCCTCCTCCCAGATAAAAACCTGCTCCATACTCCATATTTTTATTTCTGCATTTACTTATATTTGCTCATCCTGTACATCGCATCAGCCAATTTTCCTTCTGTTCCGCCGATGTCGGTTATATACCAGCGATGAAAATATTTTTTCAGGGTGAAGGGAATACTGGTCGGCTCCTTTTTCATTTTTGGTTGAGGAGCGCCAAGTTTGGAAATAATTGCCCCCAGACCGAAGACATCGCTCACCAAAACTTTTAGTTCTACTTCGGCCGTGTTTCCTTGTACCATTGCCTTACCCATGGAATATGATTTATACCGAGAGATAGCAAAAGCGCCAAGAGCCGCTTTGCCCAATCTTTCGTTTTTAAAAAGGGTTCTGGGGTCTTGTTTAAAGCCGTATTCCTTTAAACCTTCAGGTATCCCTTTTGGTTTTTTCTTTCCCTCTTCGGCACTCTTTAACCATTGCTTAAGTTCCTTTGCGAGATTTTCCCGTTTATCCTTATCCCACATAAGATCACTTATTTTCATTACGTTATTCATAAAAGCATCCACAGTTTTTGCCGGGTCCCCCTGAACACTTTCCTTTATTGTTTTTACATAAGAGGAATATTTCCACCAACCGCCAATTCCGAGCAGAAGAACGATCAGAGAAATAACTATTTTTTTCATTACACCCTCTTTAATTGCAATTATAAACCCTAAATTATTCTACCACAGATTCAGGGATTATTGCAATCTTACCCTACCTTAAAAGTTTGCTCTACCCATATCTATTTGATAAATGATAAGGTCGGTGTTAAGATAAAGTTGCAATGATTATTCCTTTTATAAGCTCTTCTTTTTCATCAAACGTTTATCTTCTCAAAACAAAGAAGATTACCCTTATTGATGTAGGAATGGAGCCGGAAAATCTCATGAAGAAATTAAAAGGAGAAATTAACCTTGAAGATTTAAATCTTATTATTCTTACCCATAACCATCCCGACCATACTCTCGCCCTTCCTTTTCTTCTAAAAGAGACCAGGGCAAAGGTCGCCATTCATAAAAATGAGTTAACATCCAAAACCAAATCGATTATGGGATTCTCCATCCCTGAAATCAAACCCGACCTTATTCTTAACGGAGGAGAAAAATTAAACTTAGGAGATTTTTTCCTTGATGTTATTCACACTCCTGGCCACACGTCCGGTTCGATTTGTCTCTATCGGGATGGAATTTTATTTTCCGGTGATACCATTTTCGCCGGTGGCAACATTGGCAGAACAGATTTAGGCGGTGATAACAAGGATTTGCTTTCCTCCATTAAAAAATTAAATCAGTTAAAGGTAGAAACTGTCTATCCCGGTCATGGAGAACTTATTGCAAAGAATGCCGGAGAAGAGATTCTCTCTTCTCTCCGATTAGCAGAAGGTTGCCGATAATCTGATGGCAAATAAATCCTTTAAGACCCGTTTTCCAATTTCCAAACTGAATAGAAAGAGTTCTCTCAAGAAGAGGCGGTTATCAAAACCAAGAAGAGCAAGTAGAGGCGAGAAAGGAATATCAAGAAGAGACAACTTATAGCGCAGCAGCAGAAAGGAGTAAAACTCACTAATGGCTCCCCCAATTGGACGAGTTTCGCAACTATTTTTTAGATGGAGCTTCAGAAGAAATAAATAGCCTTCCGAAAGTTGCGGGTATTTATCGTGGTGCGTGGCGTCACTAACCTTCTGGGATTATGCACCGCTCTTTATACGTCTATCCTTAATTATCAATTCCAATCCATCCCTAATTTTTCTGCCGTTTTTTCGCTCTTTTCTCAAGCTATTTCTCTTTCAACATTTTTACTGGTTTCTTTTTTACATTTTTTTTAGCATCATGACTTTTAGACATACCTTTTATCCTTTGATTTTACTGATTATATTCCTGATTCAGTAACCCCGTTATTTTTTGTATCACCGAAATTCCTGAAACTGTTTTTACTCTAGAAGTTTGATAACTTCATCTACAATCTTACTTTTAACGGCCTTCGTTTTTGCGCTTTGAAAAGCATTCCTTGCAATATACCGGACGGTCACCGCTCGGTTTGAAAGGGACTTCGCACTCTTTCTTACAGTCTGCGCAAATAACACGAGCATGAGTTCTTTCCCTGGAACCATTGCCTTGTCTTCCTCTGTCATGGTAATGAGAGCGATTGAATCGCTGGGAAGGCTTTTGGGAATAGCTTTTCTCAAAAGGCCTTTTTGAGAACTGGCTAATTAAGATATCCAGCTTCTTCTCCATGACACTCAACTGCTGCTGCACCTTATTAATGAGACCAGCTACACCCGATTCACCCTGCGGCGCAACTAATAAACTTTTGCGTTTAAGACGTTTTTCCACATTACCCCTTACTTCTTTCTTCTCTTCCTTCTTCAGCGCTTTTTTTACTTCTTTCTTCTCTTCCTTCTCTTCTTCCTTCTTTTTCTTTTTCATTTTTTATTGTTCTATTTTTACAGTTCTTTTTATCTACTGTGACACAAACAAGAACCCCTTGCAACATATTTAGTTACAAGTGGTTAAAATGATTGGCTCCCCGGGTAGGGCTCGAACCTACGACATTTCGGTTAACAGCCGAACGCTCTACCATTGAGCTACCGGGGAATAATTTTTATCGTTATATCTTTTTGTAAATGAACTTTTTTCTGACAACATGGCAGAGTAAACTCTGCCACTACACGCAAAGTTTCAATAACTTCTCCCATCGCTCATCAACGTGATTCTGTATGTTCTCCAACAAACTTTTATTTTCCGGTTTGAAAAGATGTTTGAAACGACCCTGTAATTTTAACCATTCGGCTACAGGTTTCTTCTCCTTGGGCTTATAGGTAAGAGAATATTTCCCGTTAACCACTTCATAGAGGGGCCAGAAACAGGTATCTGCCGCAAGCCGACCAACCTCCAGAGTTTGTTCCGGCGGATATCTCCAACCCAACCGGCAGGGAGAAAGAACATCAATAAAGGAAGGCCCGTCTGTATCCAACGCCTTTTCTACTTTACCGATTAAATCATTCCATTTTCCCACCGTTGCGGTAGCGGCATAGGGAATTTGGTGAGCAACCATAATAGTGGTCAGGTCTTTTCTGAATTGAACCTTTCCGGGGATTACCGTTCCTGCCGGGGCGGTTGTAGTGCTGGCTCCTTTTGGAGTGGCGGAGGAACGTTGAATTCCGGTATTCATATAGGCCTGGTTATTATAGCAGATATAAAGAAAACGGTGTCCTCTCTCCACCGCCCCGGAGAGTGCCTGTAAACCAATATCATAGGTGCCGCCATCTCCACCAAAGGCGATAAATCTGATTTCTTTGTTGACCTTGCCTTTCTTCTTGAAACTCCTGTAAGCCGCCTCTATTCCGCTGATTGTACTGGCTGCATTCTCAAAAGCATTATGGAACCAAGGAATCTGCCAGGAAGAATAGGGAAAGATGCTGCTGGCAACCTCCAGACAGCCGGTAGAGCTAACTGCTACGACTGGTTCCTTTGCGGCTAATAACACCTGTCTGGCAACAATTCCTGCCCCACAACCAGGGCAGAGTCGATGTCCCCCGACAAATAATTCCTTTTTTTCTGATAATTCCCTTAAATTTGCCATTATTTTCTCCCTATTGCTATTCTTCTTATCTAAGGGTTCGGAATGTTTTCCGCAGCGTGTCTTTGGGTCGGATGAATCCGACCCCTACATTGTAGGGGCTTGATTTATCAAGCCCGCAAGGGAAATTTCCGAACTCTCTTTATTCTCTTACACCTAAATAAGTGACTAATTTTTTAATTTTTCCCGTTTTCTTTATCTCGTCAAGGTCTTCGTAAATTGCTTTAATTTCTTTTAATCCAATATCCCGACCGCCAAGCCCATAGATATAATTAATAATCTTCGGTTTTTCTTCCAGGTCGTAAAGAATGTTTCTGATCTCGCTGAAAAGAGGACCACTTACTGCGTTGAACGAATCGGAGCGGTCTAAAATTGCAATTGCTTTAACATTTTTCAACACCTCTTTTAATTCTTTTGCAGGAAAGGGGCGAAAAACCCTCAATTTCAAAAGACCTGCTTTTATTTTTTTCTCACGCAGTTGGTCAACGACTACTTTTGTAGTTCCTGCCGTAGAGCCCATTACAACAATGGCAATCTCACTGTCCACAGTTTTATAATCTTCAAAAAGTTGATAGTTCCGTCCAAATTTCCTTGTAAATTCTTCCCCTACTTTTGAAATTATTGCTTTGCTTTTAATCATCGCTTCTGCCTCCTGGCGTTTGTGTTCAAAATAATAATCCTGTAAATCCAGAGCGCCAACGGTAAAAGGATGCTCTATATTTAGAAGGTAATTTTTTGGCTTATATTCGCCGATGAAATTCTTTACTTCTTCATCGGAAAGCGGTTCCACAAGTTCCAGGCAATGGGAAAGGATAAAACCATCGGTAGTAACCATCACCGGTAAAAGCGATTCCTCGGCAATTCTCACCGCCTGAATAAGGTTATCATAGGTTTCCTGCACACTCTCGGAAAAGATTTGAATCCAGCCGGTATCTCTGGCTCCCATTGAATCGCTGTGGTCACAATGGATGTTAATCGGTGCGGAAAGAGAGCGATTAACCATCGGCATCACAATCGGCAATCTTAAACCGGAAGCAATGTTCAAAATCTCCCACATCAAGGCAAGACCCTGGGAAGAGGTTGCAGTCATTGCCCTTGCTCCGGCAACGGAGGCACCTACCGTAGCACTCATAGCACTATGTTCGCTTTCCACCGGAACAAATTCTGTATCCACCTTCCCATCGGCAACGAATTGCGAGAAAATCTGCACAACCTCTGTGGCCGGTGTAATCGGATAAGCTGCTACTACGTCAGGATTGATTTGTCTCATTGCTTCGGCAAAAACCTCATTAGCCGTTTTGGCTATTCTCTTTTTAGACATTTTTTTCTCCCTATTTTTTAGATAGATTAACGCAATTTCTCTCAAAAGTCAAAAAATGGTATAGTAAATAAAAAAGGGAAATGAATCTTACTATTCAAATAATAATTTTTCTATTCACCGCTTTTATTATCCTTAAGGGGGCGGATTTGTTTGTTAATTCAGCCGTTGCTATTGCCGACGGAATGGGAATTTCCAAAGCTCTTATCGGGGCAACGATTGTCAGTTTAGCTACGACCCTTCCCGAGCTATGCGTTTCTTCCTTTGCTGTTTTAACCGGTCACGCTCAGGTAGCATTGGGGAATGCGATGGGTTCGGTGGTCTGCAATATCGGACTTTTTGGATTCTGCGTGCTTATTTCTACAATCGTCATCAAGAAAAAAATTCTTCTGCAACAGGGGCTGATTATGATGGCATCGGGCTTGCTTCTTTACCTTTTTTCTCAATGGGGAATAATTAGCAGGTCAGCCGGTATTTTTCTCCTGGTCTGCTTTGTATTTTATTTCTGGTTTTCCTACAAAAAGGCAAAGGAAAAGTATCAGAGAAAAAAGGAATTTGCTCTTTCAAAAAACGTCCTTTTATTCATTTCGGGAGCAATTTTAGTAGTGGGAGGAAGTCGGCTCATCGTTTTATTAGGGATAAAGATTGCTACGTCCTTAGGGATACCTGAATTAGTCATTTCCGCTTCTTTAATCGCTTTGGGAACCTCCTTACCCGAACTGATTACATCACTTACCGCTCTTGTTAAGGGTCATATAGAAATCTCTGCCGCCAATATTATTGGTGCAAATATTCTTGACATTCTTCTGGTGGTAGGGGTCTCCGCAACCATTTCTCCTTTACCGATAGAACCGCAAACAAAGTCCCTTATCCTGCCAATGATGCTTCTTTTGATGTCCTTAATGCTCTTTTTCGGATGGACGAAGAAAAAATATCAACGTTGGGAAGGAATGATTCTTTTCTCGATTTACGGTGTCTTTCTCTTCCTTCTATTTGTATAATAATGGCTCAATCTTTTCCTTAAAAATTCTTTCCCAACTATATTGAGTAATCACCTTCTTGAACAAAAGAGATGACTTATCATTCTTAAAAAACTTTATAATCCGCATGGCAATCTTTTCCGGATTTTCTTTGAGATTAAAATAATTAACCTCTTCCCCCCCTATCTCGGGTAAAGGAGCAATCTCCGAGGTAAAAATGGGTCTGCGGAGCAATCCTGCCTCCAGAAGGGGAATACCAAAACCCTCCTGATAACTGGTGATTAGAAGCAAGTCGGAAAGCAGATAAAGGTCGCGTAAAAGTTTCAGTCCCACCTTTAACCCTTTTTTAGTAAATGGCTCAATAACATTATGGAGAAAAATAACCTCTTTTTTTAAGCCCAATTTTTTAACAAGTTCTTTGAGCAAGGCGAAATAATTCTTTCCTTTTTTGAGATGAGGGTCAGGAGGTCCGGTGATAATCAATTTAGGTTTTACTCCTTTTTTTGAAAGCTCTTTTATTATTCTGATTGCAAACTCAACGTTCTTGCGTTTAATAACCCTTGCGGGGAAAAGGATGGTTAGTCCCTCCCCCAGTTTCAATTCATTAAAAAGATAGACCGCTTGTGGGGAAAGGTCCAGAAATTTGGAAAGATTTAGACCGTTGGGAATAACCTTAATTTTTTCCTTTTTCAGACCCCAGATTTTAGTAAGTTGTGTTTGCCGCAGTTTGGAAATGGTCACATACTCCACATTCGGCAGAGGTTTTTTGAGAAGATTCCAGGGGTGTCTTTTTATTGGAATAGAAGTAAGATAATCTTTATAGGTAGGGTCAATTAAAGGAGAATCGTGAATCCATGCAATAAATTTTTTCTTTGTTTGAGGAATAAGTTGGTGAAGAGCAGACAGCAAAGCAAGGTTAAAAGGCATAGAAAGAACGTTATGACAGATGACAACGTCACTTTTCTTTAGCTCCTTTCTTAAGGATTTTTCAATTTTTTCTTCTAATCGCTTAAATTCTTTGAAATCCCCTCTTTTTATCTGTTCATTCACCTTTTGGTTTAGAGGATAGGTAGAGTCAATTTCCGGGATGATTGCTACCTCTACGTCCGGCGTAAATTTTTCTCCCTTCCCGACAATAATTTTTGTTTGATATCCACTTTTGGCAAATTGTCTTGCTTGCGCTTCCAGGACAAATTCCACCCCGCCAATCACCGGTGGGCAACTGTAATGAATAAAAGCGATTTTTGGTTTCATAGCGTCTCAGAACAAAGCCGAGCAAGCTCGGCAACTACATTTTGTTTATGTAGTGGCAAAGCTTGCTTTGCCTGGTTCATCATGTTCCCCTGATAATACTTCCTTTTCCAATAAGACAATTCTTTAACTTTAGGTTGAAAATGCGACAATGACTGTCAATAACGCAGGAGGTAATTTCACAATTTTCCAATACTACATCATCAAAAATAACGCTATCGGTTACCTTTGAATTAATAATTTTACTATTTTTGCCTGAATAGTTTTTTTCCTTCCTGTAATGTCTATTTGCCGACAAATAGGAATCTCTGCTTCCGATATCAAACCAGGCATTGGAAAAAAGAAAACTATGCATCGGAATTTTTTTCTTTTTTAACAGCCAACTGCAGAAGTATCCCATTGCATCCTTCCCCTTTTGACTCTGACCCAAAAATTCCGGTATTAGGTTTAAGACCTTATAAGGAAAGATATAACAGGCAGTAGAAATTAAACTTGTTTTGGGAAAAGCCGGTTTTTCCAAAAAATCAATAATTCTTCCTTTTTCATCTATTTCCACGTTGCCGTATTTATTCTTAATCTTTTCCTTATCTTTAATGTCATAAACCGCAATCAGGAATTCACCGCGATATGAATCGATAAATTTTTTTAAATCAAACTCGAAGATATTATCCCCGGCAATAATTAGAAGGTCATCCTTGATTCTCTTCTTTTTAACCAAAAAATTCAAAGAGCCCACACTTCCCAATTTGTTGCTGTCCGAGGTTGTTGGTTCAACAATAAGGTTCACCCGATAATTGGTTTCCCTTTGCCATTCTTTGAAAGAAGAAAGGAATTTTCTGTTTGTGGAAATAAATGGTTTTTCCGAAAAAGGATAATGCTTCAGAATATACTCAATAATCGGTTTCCCTGCCACCGGAAGCAATGACTTTGGTCTTTCCGCAGTGATTGGCTGTAATCTGGTGCCATACCCTCCAGCTAAAATTATTGTTTTCATTATTTTTAATCTTCTTATGGATGAGGAGTAATTGAAATTATGGTAATCTGGTTCTTCCCAGCGCCATAGCACCAAAAAATACGGTAGGCAGCAGGAGTTGAACTTTCTGCATACGCTTCAAATACTTTTTTGCCATATAGACCACTTAAAGGAATGTATTCATGGGTCTGAAGACCTGGATGACGAGGGTTCTGCGATAAAAATTTTATAGTTTTTACAACCGCTTTGTATCTTTTTTTCAGACCTTTGTCTTTTTTTAAGAGATTGAGTTGTGCTTTTGCCTCGTCTGTTTGAAAAATTTCAAACATATAATTCTTATAATTTATTTAAATCAAGTTTTGAAATTTTTTTCTCTTTTGCCTGTTTTAATCCTTTTTTTACAGAGGACAGAGATTTCTTATTTCGGTAAAGCCATATTTCTGAAGCTGGAATTTCAACTATTGGTTGCAAAAGAAGTTCCCCGGATTTGTTCTGATATATACGAACACGTTTGTAATGCCCCGGAAGATACTTCCCGAGTGCAATGCGCTCCCGCCCATCAATAGTTTTAGTAGCAAGTTCATAGAAATTATCCGCAATATGCACTGTTTCCTGTTTCATCAGAATCACCTCCATTTTTTAGAATACCATATATCCCATAATATGTCAAATGGGAATTTGGGAAATAAAGTCAGAAAATCCCATTGTTCCGGAGCAAGGTTATTGCTACCATTTTTTACGCCTAAAAATGTGGTTATGCGTGTCCACTTCCACAAGGAATCCTTTATTTGCCTCTCGCCTGTATACACCCCTGTAATTCATAGTAATGCTAAACTCCCAGTAGATATCGGTTCCTTCGATTTTCCTATGCCTTAACGAAGGGTATCTTTCATCCTTAATGAGCATATCAATACCCCAATAAAGTTTTTCTCTAACTTGCCTGGGAAATTTACCAATCTTTTTCCTGAGGGACTTTGGGATAAGTATTTCCTTAATCACTTTTCTATATCCTTCCTTAGTTGCTTCCCGCTTCGGTAAGTTTTATACTCTCCTTTTTTTATCTCTCCTTCGGACCTCTTAATCGATTCCTGCCACTCTTTACTCCAGAAGTAGGCCTGGTCTTTCCTGACAATGTGGACAGGATTCATTATAATCTCTCCGTTTTTTTCTTTAAAACTGACAAAGTCCCCTTTCTTTAAACCTGATTTTTCTCTAACCTCCCTGGGAATAACAACCTGATAATGCCCGGTTATCTTGGAAATTGCAACTGCCATTGTTAATCACCTCCCAATATTAATATCATAATATCATAAAGTATGAATTGTGTCAAGAATGTTTACTTCACAAACTATCTGTCATTGCGACCCCGTATTTAATACGGGGATGACAATCCCTCACAAAGTGTCATTGCGAGCGAATGAAATGAGCGTGGCAATCTCTCACTTCATTGTCATACTGAATGTTAATGAAGTATGACACACTTCTATGAATTCCTTCAGTCGCTATCGCTCCTTGCAATGACTTCATTGGATTGTTTCGCTTTTGTATATGAAAGGCAAAATGGGATGTAGGAATAAGGTATGCTGGTAGAACCCCCTGAGTTTATAATTTGCTAGCGTAGAGTTCGCCATTTTTTCTGATAAGGAGAAGCTATTTGCACTTTTCCTGTAATGCGATTGCATCGGTATATCGTTGCGTCTTCTCCAAGACCACCCGTTACAACATAATATTTAGGGAATAAAACCCGTTTTCAATCGTCCGCCCAAGACACTCTATGTCAAGGGGTCTTTGAAAAATAGTTATTTTGCAACTAAATTATTACTAAGCTTATATCTCATAATATTAGCTAAATGGAGATTTTCACTATAAGCAATGTGACCTTTCCATATACGGAATATAATTTTCAGCCATTTGTTTCCTAATGATCTTAAAGCTTTTGTATGAGTATTATTTTTTGCTCTTTGAGAATAATAGAAGTTTTTAGCCCAGGGGCTTTCTGATATAGTTGAAAAGGCAAATTGATAAAGTGTATTTTTGAATGACTTGCGACAAGCAAAACGCATATGTACACATTTCATTTTACTTTC
>SDBU01008891.1_pt1 | contig 11344 bp, 11 predicted proteins | sample 2277071 | NCBI WGS metagenome assembly SDBU01 (sample SAMN10397929, study PRJNA504765) | marine sediment metagenome | isolation source: marine sediment core GS08_GC12, 126 cmbsf | place: Arctic Ocean: Gakkel Ridge, Loki's castle | collected 2008 | reverse complement strand
ATCTCCATAAATATCTTAAAGGAAAGGGGTTTTGGAAAACTCCAGTACCATCTTTAAACCTAAAATTAACGCTCCTAGATATCATAGTATGATATAATTGCATATCAGCTTCTATCTGCATAACTGTTACAGCTGCATCATGAGAAATTTTGTTTAGCATATAAAGACGAGGTATGGTATCAAATAACATATCAAGACGCATTTTCTCGACTCTTTTAAAGCTCGCTATAATATGTGACAACATAGCTTTTCCTGAGCTTCCAATCCCATCAATAATAATAAATTCATGTAGTAAAATATTTTTTCTAATTAGTTTTATTCTATTATTAAAATTAGCTGATCTTCTATTGTTAATATTTTTTTTCATTTCAATTCCTTCTAATAATATATAGTTTTCCTATTTTATAATTTGAATTTTCCACCTCTCTTCATTCCTTCAAGCATAACAGGTTTAAGTTTCCAGTAACCATTTATCTTTTCCAATACTTTTTTGTTTGCAAATGAATCAATTATCTGCCAAAACTCTTTTTCATTCATTTCAAAATAATTTAAAAAATCTTGTAGATATTTTTCAGGAAATATTCCATCATATTTTTTTAAAAATTCAATACCCTCTTCTCTATTCATTCTTCCTGCCCTAATCTCAATGCCTGCATCGGAAGTTGCTCTACCAAAGCCAAATTTAATAAACATCATATAAGCATGAAGGTCTTGTAAGATGTCATCAAGTTGTGCTGTATTAGTAAAAGTTCCAATTGAAAAATCTTCAACAGATTGTAGACCACATTTTTCTATAGCTAATTTAGAATGTAATAAAGGATCCCAATTTTCATAATGAGACCAATGTGTTGGAAATAAATCAATTTTCCCAAATTCTTCTTCAGTTGGAAGTAGCCACCAATTTAATTCACTCTTTTTAAAATCCCCTAAATATTCTAATGGATCATGCCCACTATAATAGTAATTTATCAAATATTCTCTGCTAATTTTATTATTATATGCCTGAGTCATTTTTCCACCATATTCACTTTCACCTTCTTCTCCATACATAATAAAGGGAATATTGAAATTTATTGCTACTTTTATTGTAACTGTAGAAATTCCAACTACAAAAGGTAATTTAGGTCTACCTTGCTCTTTAAAACCTTTAATAGCTAATTTTTTATATATTTTTGGGTTTGGTGTAATTAAAATATGATCAAATCCCGATTTTTTAAAATTTTCCAAATTTTTATGTCCGATATCAGTTTGCAGCTGGGGTATTAATGTTACGCATAATGAATTCATTCCTAATTTATGTTTTAATTGCCATGCAACATATGAACCATCCTTCCCTCCACTACAGGGAACAATTACATCCCAATTAGAACCATCATTGTTTCTATATTTATCACAGTTTTTTTCCAAGTCCTTCCATCTTTTATCCCAATCGATTTCTTTCTTTTTCATTTCAGCCCATTGGCAAGCATTACAAATACCTTTATCGTCAAAAAAAATACGGGGTCGAGTAGATAAATTTAAACATTTATTACAATACTGCATGAATTTTTCTCCTTTCTCTTCAATATCATCTAATAACACAAAATATAACATCTATATTATATTTTTTGCTTATAAATTATGTTGACATTACTTTAATTATAATTATCATAACCTAATAAAAAATGCCTCGATATCATACTATTTCTTCAAATATTTTAATACTTTTCTATTTCATCATTTATAAACTCCATCCACCATCTACTACAATATTTTGTCCAGTTATATATTTAGACGCATCACTTAATAAAAATAATAAAGCTCCGGTTAAATCATCAACATTTGCCATTCTCTTTTTTAATAGAACTTTTTGGGAATACTTTTTTACAAAGGATTCGGGTTGATTATCAAAAATACCTCCTGGGGAGATACAATTTACTCTTATATTATATCTTCCAAGGTATGATGCTAAATATCTTGTTAGATTAATAATCGCTCCTTTTATAGCAGCGTACTCAATAGGCATCGTCATTTCTGTACCTTCATAAATTTCGAATCTTGGTGCAGTAAAGCCATAAATTGAACCTATATTAATAATATTCCCATAATTTTGTTTCATCATTACTTTAGAAACTTGTTGAGTTATTAAAAAATAACCACCTACATGTAGATTAATATTTTCACAAAAATCTTCATAAGTTACATCCTCATACTTTTTCCCATAATTTTTATTTCTGGGGTAGGCGTTATTAACCAGTACGTTTATCTCCCCAAATTTATTTAATATCGTATCAATTGCTTTTTTTATATCATTCAAATTTGTTATATCACATTTTAAATATATTACTTTATCGTTCCCTGTTTTTTCTTTTATTTGCTTTACTAATTTATCTGATTTTTTTTTATCAATATCTATAATTACAACGTTCGCACCATATTTGGCACTTACAATAGAAAATGCACTTCCTATCATTCCTGAACCGCCTGTAATTATAATTGTTTTGTTTTTTAATTTACTATACATTTAAATCAACCTTTATTTTTAATTTTTAACATTAGTGAAACAATTTCTAAATCAAAATAATCATCTATATCAATTCCTCTATCTCTTGGCATTACATATACTTTTGTATTATCACTAAAATTTGATTTATTATTGAATAATAAATTCTTCCACCATACATTGATGGAATCATTCATATCGTAGACAATTGGCGCATCTTGCCTCTTTGTTATTTTCTCATTAAGTTTTTTAACTTTTCTAATTTTTCCATTAATATCCTCAACCATATTATAATAAGGGTTTCTATATGCCGGAGAAACTGAAAATACATTATCAGCTTTTTCATTAATTAATAATTCAATAGCACTTTTTATATCCTTAACTATTCTAAGAGGAGATGTAACGCTTAAATCTATAATAATGTCATAATTTTTCCCCCAATTCTTTTCTACCCAATTTACAGCATGAATCACAGCTTCAATTCTTGAAATATTATTCTTGCATAAATATTTAGGTCTCTTAAATGGAGCAGGGATATTATATTTATTTGCAATTTTTATGATATCTTCGTCATCAGTAGATATAATATAATCATCAATATAATTACATTTTTTTGCTACTTTAATAGTATAGGCAATTAAAGGTTCTCCTAAAATAATTTTTTTGTTTTTATCAGGTATCCCTTTAGAACCACCTCTAGCACAAATAGTACATAATATTTTATAATTTCTAAACATAATTTTATAACTCCAATATTTTCAATATATTAAGACCTTCATCGATAGAACAAAATATATTTTTATTTTTATCATTGATATCAAGTAAAGTTTTAAGCATTTCTTTATAAGATTGATTACTATCATCACTAATAACAATATGTTTATCTCCAATTTTTAAAATATTTGTAACAAAATTGTAATAGAGATTTTTACTACCTTCGCCCAATATTTTTATATATCTCTCTTTCGGGCTTCTTATATAATCCAATGTTACATCAACAATAAAAGTATTGTAATCCAATATTAATTTAAAAATATCTGGTGAATTAATCTTTAAATTGCTTATTTTGTTTCTAAAAATAATTTTATCTTTAAAATTATTCCCAAATATCCACAATATATAATCTATTTCATGTGAAAGATCTAAATCAACTCCACCTCCTTGATCCCTATGAGCACTATATGATTCCGTATAATCTTTATATGGTCTCCATTCTCTCAAATCCTGTCCTGAAACTATATCAACAATTCTTATTGTATCTTTTTGTTCTTTTATAAATTTTTTAATTAAATTAAAAACATTGAGAAATCTCATATTGTAGGCAATAAATATACCTATACCATATTTTTTGCTAATATCTTTTATTTTTTCCCCTCTTAAATAAGAGCATTCTAATGGTTTTTCTATAAGTATTTTTCTTGGAATATTTAATAAAGTCAGACATCTTTTTAAATCATCTAAATGTCTTGATGTTGGTGTAGCTATAATACAAAAATTTATATCCAAATTCTTAATTTCTTCAATATCTCTCAAGAATATAGCGTCTAAATCATCGGGATATTTTGTTAATATATATGGTTTTATTCCAATATTCTTCAAATTTTTTGCATGCCTTTTCCCTATTGAACCATATCCAATTAATAATATATTTTTATCCTTCATACTGTTAAGTCTATATCTCCATTTAAATTGATTTTATATTCTTATTTGTGTTACTTTTAATTTTTAATAACAATAGAATAATATCATTCCCCATGTTTATCCATATACTCTATCGCTTTTTTATATTCTCCCCACTCTCCTATATCAAACCAGGAACAATTTACAGGATAAATTTGTATTTTAAATCCTTTTTTCTTGGCTTGTACTAATAAATCAGGCATATCTGTGGGCTGATTCCTCGGAATTAAATCAACAATTTCCGGCTCCAAAACATAGATCCCGGAATTGACAATAAAATGATAATCCGGTTTTTCGATAATTTCCTCAAAATCCGCGCATGCATTCTTCATATTTAAAATACCATAAGGGATATTTATATTACGACTTACTCCCAATATTGTTATCTGATTATTATTTTGTATATGATAATTTAATAGATCATCATAATTTGCATCAATTACCACATCACAATTGGAAACAATAGATGTGCCGCATAATTTTTCTTTAATTAAAGATAATGCCCCGATAGTTCCTAAAAAATCTTTTTCTTGAATATATTCAATTTGATAATTATTAGGATTTTCTGCAAAATACATTTTAATCATTTCGGCTTTATAATTTAAAGCAATTATAAATTTGTTAAACCCATATTTTTTAAAATTATCCATAATTACTTCTATAACCGGCTTCTCATCTATAGGTATTAAAGGTTTGGGTAATATTTTAGTAAAAGGGTCAAGCCTTTTACCTTTACCCCCAGCCATAATTATTACCGGAACATTCTTTATAGCACACGCTATCTCGCCATTTTTTAAAAAATCCTTCCATAGGAAAATATCAATTATTTTATCTTTTTCGTCAATTACTGGAATATGTCTTATTTCATATTTTTTCATCAATCGTAAGGCTTCCTCTTTATTACTCTTATAAGATATTACAATAGGATTCTTAGTCATTATGTCTTGTACAGGGGTTTTAAAGTCAAGACCTTTTATAATTGCTCTTCTTATATTTCCATCAGTAATAATTCCTAAAATCCTATCTTCCTCATCTACTACAATCAATACCTGTAAGGCAATTTTGTCCATTTGTTTCAATACTTCTTTTAAAGAAAGGTTAGGTTTTACTAATATTTTTTTGTATTTTTCAGAAATCATTTAAAATTCTCCCATCTAAAAGGTTCATCTTGCCTGATATCATTTATAAGTTTCATCCCTATAATTATCTCTTTAAATTTTGGCAGTATCCCTGTCCCCGGTCTTTTTATTGTTATATCTGAGTCTTTTATTATTTCTCCTGCTCTAATATTCCTGTTGGCAATAAGACTTCTCCTTGCCACTTTCATTATTTCAATTTCGCTTTTAATTGGCTTCTTTATTCCATCACCCAATGCCATTTCAATATTTCTTATCGCTTTTACCATTTCCTTTAATTCATCCGGTTCTAATGATGCCTTATGATCAGGACCGGACAAATTTTTGTCTAATGTAAAATGTTTTTCAATTATTTTTGCCCCTATAGCTACTGCAGCAACAGGCACTTCTATCCCCAGAGTATGGTCAGAATAACCTACCGGTAATTTAAACGCAGCCGCTAAAGTTTGCATCGCTTTTAAATTAACTTCCTCGTAAGGAGTGGGATAATTAGTAGTACAGTGTAATAATGATATCTTTGCCTTCGAATTAACTGACTTAATGGTATTTATCGCTTCTTCTACTTCTCCTAATTTTGCCATCCCAGTGGACATTATAATAGGTTTATTTTTAGCTGCAATATGTTGTAAATAAGGATAATTTATTATTTCTCCCGAGGGTATCTTATATATATCTATTAAATCATAAAGAAAATCTATGCTCTGATGATCAAAAGGAGTAGATAAAAACATAATTCCTCTTTTATCACAGTATTTTTTTAATTTTGTAAAATCATTAAAAGAAATTTCTAGTTTCTTAATCATCTCTAATTGAGACTTATCTGAACCGGTTGTCTTTTTCTGATATTCAGCCTTATCAGCTAATTTTGAAACTACATTTTCTGCTTTAAATGTCTGAAATTTTACTGCATCTGCTCCCGCATCTTTAGCGACATCAATAAGTTGGTAAGCCAAATCTAAGCTGCCATTATGATTTACTCCTGCTTCCGCAATAATGAAAACTTTAGAAGTATCTATGCCATTCATTCTTTTTTACCTCAAAATCTAATCTCTTTTTTAGAAGTTTTTCTTTGGGAATTTTTAATATCTCTTTCATTGCTTCAATTACATATTTGCTACTATTGCCATCACCATAAGAATTTTTTATCGTTTTTATTTTTGTTAAAAATTCCGTATCATACAGAGCTTTTTCTATACCTTTATAAATTTCATTGACTGAATATCCTGTTTGGATAACGCTTTCGGGTCGCAATCTGCCTTCCTGCCTATTTCCAATATTCACTGAAGGAATAGAAAAAGAAGGAGCTTCAATAATACCACTTGAAGAATTACCTACCACAGCTTTTGCATACTTTAAAAAACTCAAATATAATCTTGAACCAAGACTATCGAAAAAATATGCCTTAGAATTATTATCTACAAATTCTTTTATCATATTTACTATTTCGTCTGAACCTACTTCCGCATTGGGTCTGGTAAAAACTATTTGAAAATCAAATTTTGATAATGCCTCTAACAAATTTTTTATCTGCCATCTTACACTGTCTTCCCCTTCAAGGGTAACCGGATGATAGGTACACATTATAGTATTTTTAGTAACATTGACGCCGATTAATTTTAAAATCTCTTCTTCTCTATATAATTCTAATTTTGTTATATTTTCAAGGCCTAGTGCACCAACAATATGAATACGCCAATCCTCCTCTCCCATTTTACTTATATTTTCTGCATATAATTCTGTTGAAGGCAGATGTATGTGAGCCATCTTGGTAATCGCATGACGCACCTGTTCATCTATTACACCGATTGTATTTTCGCCTCCGTGGAGATGAACAATAGGAACCTGATATAATAAAGCTGCAATAGCCATAATAAAAAGTTCATATCTATCTCCTAATAAAACTATAAAATCAGGCTTGTAAACATTAAAAATTTGCGATATTTGAATAAGTCCATTCCCAATTGAAGAAGTTAAAGAAAAAGCATCTAATGAAGTATTTAAAAAAGGTAATTTTATAATATTTTTTATATTATCTTTTGAAATTTCTTCAATTGTATTTCCGTATTCCTCTGAAAGATGAGTACCCCCAACAAGCACATATGTATTAATTTTATTCTTATTATTTTGCATTTCCTTTATTATCCAACGCTGCAACCCATAATCTGCACGTGTACTTGTAAATATAAAAATATTACGGTTATTTGTCATTATAAAATATTTTCCTTATTTTTAATTCTTATGATTTTAAATCAACTAAATCAAAAAATAAATTACCAAATCTTAATTTTTGTTGCTTACAATTTTCGCTGGATTTCCTAAAGCAATAACATTATCAGGAATATCTTTTATTACCACACTTCCTGCACCGACGGTAACATTTTTACCTATTTTAATTCCTTGAATTATTGTAGCACCTATACCAATAAAACTTAATTCACTAATATTTACCGCTCCAGAAATATGCACACCGGGAGCAATATGACAATGATTTCCTATTTTACAGTCATGTTCTATTATTGCACCGGTATTTATAATACAATTTTTACCGATAGATGAATCAATGTTAATTATGCTTCCTGGCATAATAACCGTTCCTTCATCTATCCTAACAATTTCATCAACAATCGCTTCAGGCGAAATAATTGAAGGAAATTTATAACCAATCTCTCTCGCCATATTAAATAATCTATATCTTTTTATATTATCTCTAACACTGCCTACAGTAATTAAAGCATAATTTATGCCACTCTTGTGAATATCTTTTAAATCATTATCTGTGCCTATTATCTTAATCCCACTTATCAAACTTCCTGCTTTATAATTATCGACAATACCTTCAATTTCAAAGTTATCTAATTTCTTTAATATTGATATAACTACTTTACAATGTCCACCGCCACCAATTAAAACAATCTTCTTTTTACTCATTCAAGGTCTCCTTAATTACCAAAGCTGCCTGTCTTATACTCTCTTCCTCATTCAAAGTTGAACTGGGTAGACAAATACCATGATTATAAATCTCATAAGCATTCGGACAGGATTTTGAATATTTCTTTAAATAGGGCATTTCATTTGCCGGCATAAAAATCCTTCTGGTGGGAATTTCTTTTTCTTTTAATTTTAACTTCAAATTATCTATATCTATATTATTTTTATCAATCTTAATACTGGTAAGCCACCAACTACCAAAGGTATTACCATATTCTTCTTGAAATTTAATATAGGGTAAATCATTAAAAACCTCTTGATATATTCTTCTAAATTTTCTTTTCTTCTCTAAAAATTTATCAATTCTTTCTAACTGTGCCAAACCTAAAGATGCTTCAATATTGGTCATTCTATAATTAAATCCTACCTCAGGATGATAATAACCTTTGGAAGCATCCCGTGCTTGGTTTACTAAAAATTTAATATGTTCGGCTTGTTTTTCATTATTGCTTACTATCATACCACCACCACCGGTAGTAATTAATTTATTTCCATTAAAACTAAAACAGCCAAAATCTCCAAAGGTACCAGTCTGTCTGTCTTTATAAGTCGCTCCTAAACTTTCAGTAGCATCTTCGAATACAAATAGGTTGTTCTCTCGAGCAATTTCTATTATCTCCTCGATATTGCAGACACTTCCATATAGATGTACCGGGATTATTGCTTTGGTCTTTTTAGTAATAGCTTTTCTAATTTCTTGGGGGTCAATATTCCAAGTGATAGGGTCTACATCTACAATTACCGGTTTAGCTCCAACAAATAAAACAGGATTTATGGTAGCAATAAATGTAAGAGAAGGTACAATTACTTCATCCCCTTCTCCGATTCCTAACTGGTAAAGTGCCATATGAAGGGCAGCAGTCCCACTTTGGGTCGATACAGCTCTTTCTGCACCTATATATTGGGCGAATTTTTCTTCAAATTCAGGGACAAAGGGACCTACAACAGAAACAAAATTAGTATCAATTGCTTTTGTGAGATATTTTTTTTCTAAATCACCTAAGTTAGGATCATCAAGAAATACTTTAGACATTGTAAATTCCCTCTTTATATATATTTAAATTTTCTCTAATCCATCCTATGGTCTTCTCTAAACCTTCTTCTAGTGTATAGTGTGGTTTCCATCCGGTAAGATCGTGTGCCTTAGAATAATCACATACTAATCTTTGAACCTCGCTTTTTTCAGGTCTAACGCGTTTATTATCCACTTTAACTTCTAAATCAACTTTAGTCAATTTGCTGATAAGGCTAACTAAATTACGAATAGAAATATCTTTAGAGGTGCCTATATTGATAACTTCACCTAAAGTATTTGGATGTAAGCCTAATTTATACATCCCTTCTACTGTGTTTAAAACATAATTAAAATCTCTACTTGAATTTAAATTACCTAATTTTATATCTTTTTTACCATTTAAGGCTTGAGAAATAATGGTGGGAATTACAGCTCGAGCTGATTGCCTTGAACCAAAGGTATTAAAAGGTCGAACAATAGTAACAGGTAAATTAAAAGATAAATAAAAAGTTTTAGCCAAATAATCAGCACTTGCTTTTGTAGCTGCATAAGGAGATTGAGGATTAATGGGATGATTCTCGTTAATAGGAATATGTTGAGCAGTTCCGTATACTTCACTGGTGGAAGTGTGGATTACTCTTTTAGTCTCAAGTTCACGGGAAGCTTGTAAAATATTGTAAGTTCCTTCAATATTTGTTTTTATATAGGCTAAGGGAGAATAATATGAATAAGGAATGCCTATAAGGGCTGCAAGATGAAATACATAATCTATCCCTTTCATGCTTTCGTAGACAGAATCATAATCCCGAATATCACCTGAATATATTTCTATATCATCAATATATTTTGATTTCTCCAGCCATCCCCAGAAGTTATGAGAATTATAGTGGACAAATGCTTTTACTTTATGACCTTTTTCAACTAAGTATTCAGTGAGATGAGAACCTATAAAGCCTCCAGCACCTGTTACCAAGATTTTTGACATTTTATATATGCTCCTTTTTATCAATTGCCCAATTTACCAATCTTTTTTAATCTACCAATCACCCAATCGACCAATCAAAAACAAAATAAAAGATAATCTTCCAATTAAGATAAAAAGTAAAATCAAGAAAGAATCGGATAAGCAAGATAAAACAATCTACTTACCAGATTTTAGATAAGTCATTAATCCATTTATTTGTTTAGCAATTTTTTTTGCTTCTTGATACATTATTGTAAAATCTTCTTTAGAAATATATTTTAAGTCTAGAGCGATATACAAATCATTCTGGACCTCTGAAGAAGAACCACGTGCCATAGACAAAAAATTACTTAATTCTTTATCTGACCTTCTATCAAAACCTTCGGCGATATTTGACATGATAGAAACCGTAGCTCGTCTTATTTGAGAGGTTAAACCATATAATTCTTCTTTAGGAAATTTATTAGTTAATTTGTATATTTTATTTGTAAATTTACGGGCATCTTTCCAAACGGGCAAGTCTTCGAATGATTTTATGGTTGACAAATATTTAAACCTCCGGTTTATAAATCTACCAATCTGTTTTAATCTGCCGATCGACCGATCTGCCAATCAACCGATCAAGACAAGACAAAATCAATCGGACAGGCAAGATAAAAACAAAAGTATAAAACAATCGGCTAATATACTTAGCAATGTTCAGGATGTGAACTTAAGTAGATTATAGTATATGTGGGGAAGAAATGCAAGAAAAGATAGTTTACAGTTGTCGGTTGTCAGTTTTCAGTTTAAGAAAATACAAAGCACAAGGTGCAAGATTATTCAATTGACCGATTTACCGATTAAGATAAAGATTGGAAAAAAGGGACAGTGTAGATTCAAGTTGCTAATGCAACAATTTACTAAAAACCTCATGTGGCGTTAAAAATTCTAAAGTTTTCCGCGGCCGATCGTTTAACATATCTTGTACCCGTTTGATATTTTTAAGTGAAACTTTTGAAAAATCCGTACCTTTGGGAAAAAATTGACGAATCAAAGCGTTTGTATTTTCATTGGTGCCTCGTTCCCAAGGTGAGTGT
>SDBU01008890.1_pt1 | contig 11344 bp, 21 predicted proteins | sample 2277071 | NCBI WGS metagenome assembly SDBU01 (sample SAMN10397929, study PRJNA504765) | marine sediment metagenome | isolation source: marine sediment core GS08_GC12, 126 cmbsf | place: Arctic Ocean: Gakkel Ridge, Loki's castle | collected 2008 | reverse complement strand
GCGGCGGAAACTGAGGAGGCACCGGTTGCAGCGGTGGAAGTTAAGAAGAAGCCAGCTAGAGCAAAAGCTAAAAAGAAGCCGTCTGTAGCAGTGGAAGCTGAGGAGGCGCCTGCAGCGGTGGAAGTTAAGAAGAAGCCAGCTAGAGCAAAAGCCAAAAAGAAGCCGTCTGTAGCAGTGGAAGCTGAGGAGGCGCCTGCAGCGGTGGAAGTTAAGAAGAAGCCAGTTAGAGCAAAAGCCAAAAAGAAGCCGTCTAAAGTGGCTGAGCTTGAGGAGACATCGTCTGAAGCGGTAGATAGCAGCAGTTCGGAAGGGGAGGCTGGGGCTTCAGTGGACACGGAGGAAAACGATGCTGCAACCTAAGCGCGTGAAATACCGCAAGTCTCATAAGGGGCATAGGCGGGGTAAAGCCCAGGTTGGAAACACCGTTGTTTTTGGTGATTTCGGTTTGCGGGCACTGGAGTCGGTTTGGCTTACCAGTCGGCAAATTGAGGCAGCGCGCCGGGCTATTACACATCATATCCGTCGTGGCGGTAATGTCTGGATTCGTGTTTTCCCGGATAAACCGGTCACCAGGAAAGCGGCTGAGACTCGTATGGGTGGGGGTAAAGGTGCCCCGGACCATTGGGTAGCTGTGATTAGACCGGGAAGAATATTGTTTGAGATGGCTGGCGTCGGTGAGGAAGTAGCCAAGGAGGCTATGCGTCTGGCTTCACATAAGTTACCGATAGATACCAAATTTGTGGTCAAGGAAACTGACATAGCTATTGGCAGTGGTTTGACGGCTAAGGGGTCGGCTTAAGTTGAAGGTTGATGAAATTCGAGGTCTCAGTTCTCAGGAACTGGCAAAGCGGCTGGAAGAAGCTCGCCAGGAGCTTTTTAACCTGCGCTTTCGCCTGGCTACCAGACAGCTGGTAAACCATCGCGAAATTCCAGGAGTTCGGAAAAAAATTGCTCAGTTGAAGACCATAATCAGGGAGAAAGAACTGGGTATAAAGTGAGGCCTTGCTTTATGGAAGGAAAACATAAAATGAAGTTTGGGCGTGTGGTGAGTGATAAGATGGATAAGACGGTAGTGGTGGTTGTGTCATCACCCAAGCGTCATCCGCGGTATAAGAAGACCGTCAAGAAAATTGTCAGGTATAAAGCTCATGATGAAAGTAATGAGTGTAGAATGGGGGATACTGTCAGGATTGTAGAAACTCGCCCGTTATCGCGGCAGAAGCGGTGGCGAGTAGCTGAGATACTAACCAGGGGAGAAGTAGTGGAAATTAAACCTGATGAAGTAATCTAAAATCGGTTTTTGAGTGGTATGGTATGATTCAGACTAATACTAGACTTAAAGTAGGGGATAACACCGGTGCCCGACAGATTATGTGTATTGGTGTTTTAGGTGGCACGCGCAAGAAATATGCTCGGGTGGGTGATGTCATTGTCGCTTCAGTTAAGCGAGCTATCCCCAATGCCATGGTGAAGAAGGGGGATGTGGTTAGAGCCGTTATCATCCGCACCGTTCAGCCATATCGACGTTCTGATGGCTCTTATATCAGGTTTGATGAAAATGCGGCGGTTATTCTTACTGATAAGGATAATCCGCAAGGGACGCGAATATTTGGACCAGTGGCCCGGGAGCTTAGAGAGAAGAATTTTACCAAGATTATATCACTGGCGCCTGAGGTTTTATAACAAGGTGAATTATGAGAATTAGGAAAAATGACACTGTGCTGGTTATTGCTGGAAAAGATAAGGGCAAGAAGGGTAGTGTTCGCTTTGCTTACCCTGAGAAAGAGCAAGTACTGGTTGAAGGTGTCAACTTTATCAAGAGGCATACCAGGGCAAAAGGGCAGGTTAGACAGGCGGGGATAATAGAACGGGAAGCCCCCGTATCTGTGTCAAAAGTTATGATGTTGTGCAGCAGGTGTAATCATCCTAGCCGGATTGGTTTCCGCTTCTTAGAGGATGGCAAGAAGGTACGGATTTGCCGCTCTTGTGGCGAGGTGATTGATTAAATGTCACAAATCGAGGAAAAGTATAGAAAAGAGGTTATCCCCGGCATGATGGAGCTCTGCGGGTATAAAAATATAATGCAGGTACCGCGTATGGAGAAGGTTGTGCTTAATATCGGTTTAGGCGAGGCAATTCAGAATGCTAAAGCTCTGGAAGCGGCTGAGAGGGATTTAGCGGCTATTTCAGGACAACACCCGGTGACTACTCGTGCCAGGAAGTCTATTGCTGCCTTTAAGTTGAGGGAAGGGATGCCTATCGGATTGAAGGTAACTCTGCGGGGGGAGCGCATGTATGACTTTTTTGATAAGCTGGTAAATGTCGTCTTACCCCGTACGCGTGAGTTTCAGGGGGTTTCCAGGAACTCTTTTGATGGCCATGGCAACTATACTCTGGGAATTAAGGAGCAAATTGTTTTCCCTGAGATAGAGTATGATAAGGTAGACAAGATACGGGGGTTGGAGGTGTCAATTGTTACTACCGCCAAAACGGATGAAGAAGGCAGGCACTTACTGGAGTTATTAGGTGTGCCTTTTGTTAAGGATGAAGCAGGTTAAGAATGGCTAAAAAATCAAAAATCATAAAGTCGGAACGTTCGGCTAAATATAGAGTGCAGGAACGTAATCGGTGTCACCTGTGTGGTCGGCCGCGAGCCTATATTCGTAAGTTCGGTTTATGTCGCATTTGTTTTCGCAAACTGGCTCTCGCCGGCCAGATTCCTGGAGTGAGAAAATCAAGCTGGTAATTAGATATTATTGAATCAGCCTAGACTGAGGGAGAGAATGGCTATATCGGATCCAATAGCGGATATGTTAACTCGAATACGTAATGCCGTTGCAGTGAGGCATGATGTGGTGCTGGTGCCGGCCTCGAAGATAAAGCTGTCTATTGCCAAAATCCTCAAGGAGGAGGGTTTTATCAGCGATTATGAGGTGGTTAGGGGCAAGCCACACCGGGTGATTAAGATTTACCTCAAATATACTGCTGAGAATCAACCGGTCTTCGCCGGGCTGGAACGGGTGAGCAAACCCGGGCTGAGGGTATATGTTCAACGGAAGGAAATCCCTCGTGTTTATGCCGGCTTGGGCATTGCTGTTATTTCTACACCTGCGGGTGTGATGACCGGGCAGCAGGCCCGGCGCCAAAGGATTGGCGGTGAACTTCTATGCTATGTATGGTAAGTAAGTTTTGGAGTGACACGGATGTCTAGAATAGGGCGGATGCCTATAACTGTGCCATCGGGTGTGGTGGTAAGTATCAGGAAAGATGATGTCACCGTTACCGGGCCCAAGGGTGAGCTTCGCCGTCGTTTCTCCCCGGATATGTCTATAGCCCTCCATGATGATAGCCTGACAGTGTCGCGACCTAGTGATAGCAAGGTGCATCGCTCCTTGCACGGGTTGACGCGCACTCTCCTGGCTAACATGGTAGAGGGGGTAACCGCTGGCTTTGAAAAAAATCTTGAGATAGTGGGTGTGGGGTATCGAGCTGAAAAATCAGGGGATAAGCTGGTAATTCGTGTCGGATTTTCACATACGGTGGAGGTAATACCTTTACCCGGTGTGTCTTTAGCTGTAGAAGGAGTAAATCGGATTAAGGTCACTGGAATCAATAAGGAAATAGTTGGTGAGATGGCAGCCGAAATTCGGGCTATTCGTCCCCCTGATGCTTATAAGGGTAAGGGAATTAGATATGCTGGCGAGGTAGTTCGTCTTAAAGCCGGTAAAGCCGGCAAGGCTATAGGTAGTTAAGGAGTAGTAATGGGAAGAAGGGAAACAATAATAGCGCGTGTCAGAAGACATGCCCGAGTTCGGGCTAAGGTGAATGGTACCGCCTCAAGCCCTCGGTTATGTGTTTTCCGCAGTTTGGACCACATTTATGCTCAGATTATTGATGATTCACGAGGGCATACGTTACTCTCTGCCTCAACCCTTGACCCGGAGATAAAGGGTGAATTGGATGGCAAGATAAAGACGGCTCAAGCTGGGCTTGTTGGCCTTCTGGTAGCTAAGCGGGCATTGACTAATGGTATAAAGCAGGTAGTTTTTGACCGTGGCGGATACAAATATCATGGCAGAGTTAAGGCCCTGGCCGACGCAGCTCGGCAGGGGGGATTAAAATTTTAAGGAGTGTTTTAAGAGCAGGTGAAAGAACCGATAAGCAAGATAGACCCGACAGACCTGGCGCTGAGTGAGAAGCTAATCTATATTAATCGTGTGTCTAAGGTGGTAAAAGGGGGAAAACGTCTTAGTTTTAGCGCTTTAGTAGCCACCGGTGATGGTAATGGACACGTAGGCGTTGGTGTGGGCAAGGCTAACGAGGTGCCAGAGGCGATTAACAAAGGTGGCGCTATTGCCAGGAAAAATTTGATTAAGGTGTCGTTAGCTGGGGCTACTATCCATCATGAAGTGCTGGTTAAATTTGGGGCGGCCAGGGTCTTGTTAAAACCAGCGGCACCAGGGGCCGGTATAATTGCCGGTGGTACTGTTCGAGCTGTGCTTCAATCAGTTGGAGTTAAGGATATTCTGACTAAATCGCTGGGTAGCTCTAACCACATTAATGTGGCTAAGGCAACGATATTAGCTCTTAAACAGCTTAAACGGCCGGAAGACGAGCTGGCCAAACGTAAGCCAGCCGTTAAGGTTGAGGAGGCAGTAACCGGTGACTAGACTGCGTATTACCTGGGTTAAAAGCGGCATCGGCTATGATGATGGTCAGAGGAGAACAGTGAAGGCGCTTGGTCTCAAGCGGCTAAATCAAAGTGTTGTTCAGAGTGACTGTGCCTCAGTTAGGGGTATGATTAGCAAGGTGAAACATCTAGTCAGGGTGGAGGAGGAAAGCGGATGAGGCAGGATGAACTGTCCCCGGCCCCCGGTTCTAAAAAGAGTAGGAAGCGGGTGGGACGGGGGGATGGTAGTGGCCATGGTACTTATTCCGGGCGGGGTTGTAAAGGACAGAAGTCTCGTTCCGGTAGCAAGCTGCATCCTGGCTTTGAGGGTGGACAGTTACCTTTAATTAAGCGCCTGCCCAGAAAGCGTGGTTTCGTCAATATTTTCAGGATAGAGTATAGCTTGGTTAATGTGGGACAACTCGATATTTTTGAGCCTGAGAGTGAGGTAACGCCACAGAGATTATTAGCTACCGGGTTGGTAAAGTCTCTGCGGCGTCCAGTTAAGATTCTGGCCGATGGTGCTCTGGCTAACCCCCTGGTGATAAAAGCAAACAAGTTTTCTGCTGCTGCTAAAGCCAAGATTGAGGCAGTTGGGGGTAAGGCGGAGGAGATTTGACTATGCGGCCAAGGCAAGCTATACCGCGGCTGTTGCAGGCAATGCTTGATGCCTTTAGTCTGCCCGATTTAAGGCGCCGCATTCTGCTTACTTTGGGCATTCTGGTGATTTTCCGTTTTGTAGCTCATGTGCCTCTTCCCGGGGTTGACCTTGATGCCTTGCGGGAACTATTTGAAAATATTCCACTACTGGGAATGCTGGATATGTTTAGCGGCGGTGCCATGAGACGGTTTAGTGTAGCCGCTATGGGGGTTTATCCCTATATCACCTCTTCAATTATTATGCAGATACTGGTGCCGGTTATCCCACGTCTGCAGGCTCTTTCCATGGAAGGAGAAACTGGTAGAAATAAGATTAATCTGTTTACCCACTGGCTGACCGTTCCGTTGGCCGCCCTGCAGGGCTATGGACAGTTAGTCTTTCTCCAGAGTCAGGGTATTATCGGTGCTGCGGCAGTATTGCCCATGGCAACTATGGTTATATCACTGGTTGCTGGCACTATATTCTGTGTCTGGCTCGGTGAGCTTATCACTGAATACGGTATTGGCAATGGTATATCTATAATAATTTTCGGCGGCATTGTGGCTGGCCTGCCGGAGATGCTTGGTCAGGGTTTTCTGGCCAGGGCAAATCTTAGCGGCTTGATGATGTATGTTTTTATAGCTCTGGCTACCACCGTCGTCATAGTTATCTTTACCGAGGCACACCGCCGTATTCCCGTTCAGTATGCTCGTAGTGTGTTTCGCGGCGGCCGTATGTATAAACAATCAGGGGCAACTCATATCCCACTCAGGGTAAACACTGCCGGGATGATACCCCTTATCTTTGCTATGTCAATAGTAATCTTTCCCGGTATTGTAGCCAGCTATTTTGCCAATCCGGCTGGAGCTGATCCCAATCTGGCTAATCAAATTATGAATCTGTTTAATCCCCAGGCAGCGTTGCCTATGGGTTTATTTTACTGGGGACTCTATTTCCTGTTGGTGGTTGGTTTCGCTTTCTTTTATACTATGGTGATTTTTCAACAACAGGATTTACCCGGTGTCCTGCAACGGCAGGGAGGGTTTGTCCCGGGAATTCGTCCCGGGGCTCATACCAAGAAGTATCTTGACGCGGTTATACTTCGTATCACCTTTGCTGGGGCGCTTTTTCTGGCCTCAGTGGCGATAGTGCCCTTTGTAGCTCGAGAGGTTACCAATGTTCAGGTAATGCAGCTGTCCAGTTTTGGTCTGCTTATTGTGGTCGGTGTTGTTTTGGATACCATGAAGCAGCTTGAGGCGCAACTGGTGATGCGGCGCTATGAGGGCTTCATCAAATAGGAGTAAGGGTGTATATTATCTTTCTGGGTGCGCCTGGAGCCGGTAAAGGAACACAGGCGTCTATTGTAGCGCAGAAGCTGGAGCTGGTGCATATCGCTTCTGGTGACCTGTTCCGGCAGGCAATAGAGCAGGGAACTGAATTGGGAATACAGGCCGAATCTCATATGGAAAAGGGGAAGCTGGTTCCTGATGAAATAACGATACGGATGGTTCTAGAGCGTATATCCGCTCCAGATTGTGAATCCGGGGTGGTTCTCGATGGCTTTCCCAGGAATCTAGAGCAGGCCGAGGTATTAGATAAGGCCTTGACTGAGCAGCATAAGGCTATAGATAGAGCGGTGTATATCGAGGTGTCTGAGGAGGAGCTTTTGAAGAGGCTCAGCGGGCGCTGGATTTGTCGCAACTGCCAGGCGCCGTATCACACTATAAGTTCTCCTCCGGAGATTGAGGGTAAGTGTGATAAGTGCGGTGGCGAATTGTATCAGCGTCCCGATGATACTGTTGAGACGGTGAAAAAGCGGCTGGAGGTTTATTTTGCTCAGACCGCACCCCTTATCGATTACTATACCAGGGCGGGTAAGCTATTGGAGGTGGATGGAGATGGGAGTATAGACGAGGTGAGCGAGAAGATAGTTTCAGCTCTTAAACAGGAAAGCTATAAGTATGAGCATAATTATCAAATCTAAACGAGAGATTGCTGTGATGCAGCAAGCAGGAAGGGTTGTAGCTACAGTTTTGGAGATGTTAACCAGACAAGTGAGGCCGGGGATGAAAACCAGGGAATTGGATACTATAGCGGGTATGGAAATAGAAAGACTGGGGGCTAAACCTTCATTTAAGGGATACCGGGGATTTCCGGCTAACCTGTGTGTCTCAGTAAATGCCCAGATAGTTCATGGGATTCCTGGAGAATGGGTCTTAAATGAAGGTGACATTGTGTCTCTTGACCTGGGGGCAATTTTCGGGGATTTCCATGGTGATGCTGCGGTAACAGTGGGGGTGGGTGAAATTAGCTCACAGGCTGAAGAGCTTTTAGAAGGGACTGAGGGTGCCTTGGAAGCCGGTATTGCGGCTGCTTATCCTGGAGCAAAATCGGGAGATATTTCAGCCGCTATTCAGGGCTATGCTGAGTCAAGAGGGTATTCAGTGATACGTGAGTATACCGGACATGGTATTGGCCGTGAGATGCATGAGGAACCTCAAATACACAACTTTGGTCTGCCGGGAACGGGGCCGGTACTAAAAAGGGGCATGACCTTTGCTCTTGAACCTATGCTGAGCATTGGTGATTGGCGTACCCGGCTTGGTGATGACCACTGGACGGTGTTTACCGCTGATGGCAGCCTTTCCGCTCACTTTGAACATACCATTGTTATTACTGATGGTGAGCCGGAGGTGCTTACTGCTCTTGGCTCTGCTAGGAGTGCCAGGGAAATAAATTAAATCGCTTATGTAAGGAGTATATGCCTAAGAAAGAGGCTATCGAGGTTGAAGGGAAAGTAGTTGAGCCTTTGCCCAACGCCATGTTTTGGGTCGAGTTACCCAATGGGCATAGAGTTCTGGCTCACATTTCGGGTAAGATGAGGAAGCATTATATCAGGATCTTACTTGGTGACAAGGTGTTGGTAGAGCTTTCCCCTTATGACCTGACTCGAGGCAGGATTACATATCGGCTCGGGTAATATGGCCGATTACGTTTGGCTGTAAACCGAAGATGCGGATTGAATTAATCAGGTGAGTTTGACTGTTGGTGGGGTTTTTGATGTACAATAGTAAGGTGCTATTATTTATAATCAACTTATAGATTGGATGGGAGTCATAGAATCATAAGATAGCACAAAAGAATCCCATTAAAATTCAGGCGGAAAGATTTAATCGTGAAAGTTAAAGCTTCAGTAAAGGTTAGATGCGAAAGATGTAAGGTGATAAAGCGGCGGGGGGTGATCAGGATAATTTGCCCCAATCCGAAGCATAAGCAGAGGCAGGGTTAATTTTGCCCAACAAGGAGGAAATCTGATGCCACGTATAGCCGGAGTAGATATACCCAGAAATAAGCACATTTGGGTTTCGCTACAGTATATCTATGGTATCGGCCCGTCCTTGAGCCGGAAGATTCTGGATCGAACTGACATTGCTCATGATACTAAAGCGGATAGCCTTACTGAAGATGAGGTTAACCGTATCCGTGAGGTTATTGACCGGGAGTACAGGGTTGAGGGTGAGCTTAGAAAAGGGGTTAACCTGGACATCAGGCGCTTACTTGAGATAGGTAGTTATCGGGGTCTCAGGCATCGCTATAGCTTGCCGACTAGAGGACAGCGGACGCGGACTAATGCTCGGTCCAGGCGTGGGCTTCGTAAGACAGTGGCCGGCAGAGGCCAGAGGCGTGGTGCGACCAAGAAGTAATTTGACATAATATAAAATAGTTCAGAGTCATCTCAGTGGGAATTATTCCCTGAGTTGAGGAGGTAAAATGCCCAAGAAGCGGACTAAAGCAAGAAAACGGGAGCGGAAGTCTATCCCGGCCGGCAAGGCCTATATTCAGGCTACTTTTAATAATACCATAGTGACTCTCACTGACCCCGAAGGCAATGTTATCGCCTGGGGAAGTTCGGGGACAGCCGGCTTTAAAGGCTCGCGCAAGGGCACACCATATGCTTCTCAGTTAGCGGCTCGTGATGCCGCGCGGAAGGCTATGGCACATGGCTTGCGTCAGGTAGAAGTTTTTGTTAAAGGGCTAGGCAGTGGACGTGAGGCAGCTATCCGCTCTCTCCAGAGTGCGGGTCTTTACATTACCGGCATCAGGGATGTGACTACAGTGCCGCATAATGGTTGCCGTCCGCCAAAAAAGAGGAGGGTATAAGGAGCAGGAATGGCGCGATATACAGGAGCAGTTTGTCGATTGTGTCGCCGCAGTGGCGAGAAGTTAATGATTAAAGGTGATAGGTGTTTTACTCCCAAATGTGCTGTGGACAGACGAGCCAAACCGCCAGGACAGCATTTGGGGAAGCGGCGCAGGATTTCTGACCGTGGCTTCCAGTTAAGGGAAAAGCAAAAAGCCCGCTACGCTTATGGAGTTCTGGAAAAGCAGTTCCGGCGGTTTTTCGCTCAAGCGGCGAAGCAGCCGGGTATTACCGGGGAAAATCTATTGGTGTTGCTGGAGAGGCGACTGGATAACGTGGTATATCGTTTGGGATTTGCTGACTCTCGCTCTCAAGCGCGTCAGCTGGTTCAACATGGGCACATTCTGCTCAGTGGGCGTAAGACCAATATACCCTCTTGCCTGGTTAGGGAAGGTGATACCATCAGTTGGCGGGAGGGAAGTACCAAAACTGAGTACTATAAAATTCTTCTTGAGGGCATCAAGGCTAAGTCTGTTTTGGATTGGTTAAGTCTGGATAAGCAAAGTCTTGTCGGTCAGATTGTGTCTCTGCCGACCCCTGATGATGTTGACACTAAATTTGAGGTGAAGAGTATAGTTGAATATTACTCAAGATAAGTTAATTAATAGGGAGGTGGTAGTACCTTGTCTCCTATAGTTGTACCTGGGATTGAGTGCGTTGAGAGTAGAGATAACTTCGGCCGTTTTAAGGTAGAGCCGTTGGAAAAGGGAATTAGTATTACTCTGGGTAATGCCTTGCGGCGAATGTTACTCGGTTATTTCCCTGGCGCAGCGGTGACCTGGATCAAGATTGAGGGAATTCAACACGAATTCTCAACTATTCCTTATGTGAAAGAAGATGCTACTGAGTTTTTACTCAATGTTAAAGCATTGAGGTTGAAACCCAACTCCGGTCGGCCGGGTCAGTTAACACTGGAGGTGGAGAGAGAGGGGCAAGTTTGTGCGGCTGATATTAAACCATCAGACGACTTTGAAATTGCCAACCCTGAACTTTATCTGGCTACCCTGGATTCTCCCGAAGCCAGACTTAATGTTGAGTTTAATGTGGAACTGGGCGAGGGCTATCGACGGGCTGGTTCGGATGCTGATTTACCGGTAGGGGCAACCCCGGTAGATGCTATTTTCACCCCAATACGCAAGGTTAATTTTACTATTGAACCGGTTCATATTGGCCGGGAGATTAGCCGTGAGCGGTTGAATCTGGAAGTATGGACAGACGGGACTATATCGCCTGTAGATGCGGTTAGTCGTAGTGCTGGCATGCTGATAGAGCTACTGGCTCCGTTTACCGATTATGCCAAGCTTTCTCAGGTGGGGGGGGTGAAGCAGGTCGTTCAGCCATCTGTTCTAGATGCGAAATATAATATGTTTGTCGAGGAATTGGATCTGTCGGTGCGTACCTTGAATAGCCTGAGGCGTGGTGGCATCACTACGGTAGGGGAACTCATAGCTAAAGGTGAAAAGAGCTTGCTGGCACTACGGAATTTTGGACAGAAGTCTAAACAAGAAGTGGATGAGCGCCTCAAGGCGTTGGGGCTATCTCTTACACCTCAGGATGAACCAGAAACAGACGAGAATCAACCTGAGGAGTGACAATGATGATACGCAGGCATTCAGTTGCTTGCTGAGGTCAAAGTATTATGAGGCACAAAGTAGCCGGTAGAAATTTAGGTAGGTCGTCAAGTCACCGGAGGGCATTGTATCGTAATCTGGTGACTGACCTGCTAAACCATGAAAAGATTACTACTACCGAGGCCAAGGCTAAGGAAGTACGCAGTCTGGCTGAGAAGATGGTTACATTGGGTAAAGATGGTGGGCTTCACTCGCGTCGCCGG
>SDBU01008889.1_pt1 | contig 11345 bp, 8 predicted proteins | sample 2277071 | NCBI WGS metagenome assembly SDBU01 (sample SAMN10397929, study PRJNA504765) | marine sediment metagenome | isolation source: marine sediment core GS08_GC12, 126 cmbsf | place: Arctic Ocean: Gakkel Ridge, Loki's castle | collected 2008 | reverse complement strand
GGCGAAGATCGAGCATCACAAGGGCGAGTTGTTCCCGCGTGTGGGCTTTATCGTGACTAACCTGCGCAGGAAGCCCCAGCAGGTGGTGAAGTTCTACAACGGTCGCGGTACGGCCGAGCAGTGGATCAAAGAGGGCAAGAACGCGGTGAAGTGGACCCGCTTGAGTTGTCATGACTTCGCGGACAACCAGGTTCGGCTGCAACTGTTCGCCCTGGCGTACAACCTGGGCAACTTCCTGCGACGGTTGGCTCTGCCGCGTTCGGTGAAGCACTGGTCGCTGACGACGCTGCGGGAGAAGCTCATCAAGATCGGGGCCAAGGTGGTGACCCATGCCCGGTACGTCATCTTCCAGATGGCCGAGGTGGCCGTGCCCAAGCGCCTGTTCCAGGCGATTCTGGAGCGGATTCGACGGCTGCGCCTGCCTGAGACGGTGCCGCGATGACGGCGAGAGCGGCCAAGACAGCCGGGGAAGGGGCAAGCAGTGGTGAGGGTCCGCGCGGCTCGGCCATGCACGCCCCCATACAGGGCATTCTAGGCGACACCATGACCCGGAAACGCCCGGCTCCTCCCTCAACCGGTCAAGAACAATGCTTGCCGATCCCACAGTCGGTGATACAATTGCCGGAAAGGCCGACGACGGTCGTCGGCGAGAAGCTATCCAGAAAATCCCGGGTAAGGGGTTCTGTCGGCTGGGCAAGGCATGAATTCAGACCCGTTACAAAGAAAGTCGCTACTTGTAATTGCCTGCATGCATTCCTGGACTAGACTAAGTATGATAGTTGAACATTACCACTATTCCCACCACTGTTTAGAAAGGACCTGATTATGAAAACTATTATGAACCGCGCGATAGCCTGTGTGATGTTTTCCATGTGCCTGTCCCATGTCTGTTCGGCAGCTCCTGCTGCCGGGCGGGAAGAAGCGGCCGTGGCCTCGGAAGTCAGTAAGATGTTCAAGATAACATCGACGGCAACCAGGCTGCATTCTCCGGAAGTCGAGAAGATCATGGAGAAAGGCGCTGCGATCTACGATGTGAAGGTAAGGATCGCCGGACCCGACGGATACGGCATCCGCAATCACAATGTAAAGGTCGTCAAAAAGGGTAATGCCGTCACCAAGTTTTCTTCACTAAGCACGAGTAAGCAGTGCCCTGTACTGCAAGAAACGATCAGGAAGGACTTCAAGCTCAAGACGCAACAGGACCTCAAGGCTATGGAAGCCGCGCTCGACACAATCTATCCCATATCGAACTCGTTCGGCGGCAGGCACAAGAAGGCCAAGGCGATCATTCGAAAAGACGCCAGCGTGATCTTTGTCAGAGGCGAGTTTATCAAGAATCTCAAAGGATTCATATTCAAGACCGACAAGAACGGCTCGATCGTGGATGTGAGCTACTCGTTAACGATAAAGCGCTGAGACACTTCCCGATTAAGTTTGCCCAACGCCCTGCGACGGCCGCGGGGAGAGACGCTGCCTGCCGGCAGGCAGGTCCAGGAAATCTCGCTCTAGAACCTGATGGAAGGTCGTTGTGATGAAATTAATAACTATCGATGATGTGAGAAAGTCTCATAACGACGTAGTATTTGGACCCGCCACTTTGAGGTTCCTGGTTTTGTCCGTGCTCGCGTTTAGTTGTGTGCTGGGATCGGTGATTGCCTATTTTCGCGGGGCTGACGGCGAGGGATCGCTGGTCATTGGTCTCTTTTGTTCTGTGATTGGGCTTCTTACGTTTTGGACTTATCGCAAGAACAGTTCGCCTCATAGTTGGTTGGTAATCACCGATGAGAAGGGGATGTTCATTCACGTTCGCTCTGGTCGGAACCGATGCGAAGCGGTGCCGCGTCCTGTGTTCAGAATAGATTTTAATGAGATTAAATCGGCACGTGTTACAAGAGTAGCCTTGAAGTTGATGTCCAGGAAGAAGAAGACCAATAAGATGATCAGGTCTACGGTGATTAACTGGTTTATTGACTTGGAAGTTGAGCCTGAGCAACTAGACGTATTAAGCGCCGCCATAAAACAAGAGTACGCGATGAAATATGACGGCGGCGCCTTTCTGTCGTATCCGGTATCTACACCTAATGGCCATACCATTCGACTAGACTGGTCGCGGGTGCGTGGATCTACGCGGGTATTGATCGATAGATTACGCGATGAACACGTTAACATAGATACCGAAAACTCCGCTGAAGTACATGACTTCACGTTTAAGAGCCTTGAAAATGTTGATGAAGTGGTGTTGAAAGAAAAAGTGATGCAAATGGTTGGCTACGGTCACAAATGGAAAGCCGAGAAAGTGATTCGCCATATTTACAAGTGCAGCCCTAGTGAAGCGGAAAGAACACTAGCCGGTTTTGTCGAGGCTCACGCGCCCATCGCAAAACCTATACCAAGTGAATCGACGGCCCCTCAAAATATCAAATAGAAGCAAGGGTATCGAAGGGCATCGGGGTTGAAACATGTTTTGGGAGATCTCGATTACCCGAGAAGCCCCGTTTGACTCCGCCGGAAAGAGGTCGACAGATGAAGGATTACGGCGGGGGACCGTCTACCGGGATGGATCAGACGGCGCTGGGTAAGATCCTGACCGGCCTCGTGGCGGACGACGTCGCGATCTCGCCTGCCGAGAAGGCGGTCCTGCGGCGCCTCGCCGAGGACGTCGTCGCTGTGGCGGCGTCGGATTCCATGGCCGAAACCCGCGCGCTGTGGAAGGCACACAATTCACTTGAAGACACGCGGCCGTTGATATTCTGCGATCCCGAGAACGGCTGGAATGAGATCATCACCGAAGCCCAGATCGAGTGCAGGGGCAAGTTGGCACGTCGGTGGGAAATGGACCTTCGTAAAGAGATCTTCTGGGGCCGGACGATGGGGGACGACAAGCCGGTCGAGCCGGTCTTCGACGTGCCATACACCGTGGCGCCCGACGACTGGGGCCTTGCCACGGTGTACCACCGGACCGACACCGCCGGCGGCTCGCAATCATGGGAGGGGCCGATCAGGGAGTACGACAGGGACCTGCCGAAGCTCCGCGCCCCGTCGGTGGAAATCGATTGGCAGACCACCAATGGCTGTCTGGACCTGGCGTCCGACGTGTTCGACGGCCTGCTGCCCGTACGGCTGAAGGGCACGTGGTGGTGGTCGCTGGGCCTTACGCTTCCCGGTGTGATGCTCCGCGGGTTGAGCAACCTGCTGATGGACTTCGCCGCCGAGCCGGACAATGTGAAGGCACTGATGTCGTTCATCTCCAACGCCCACCTGCAGAAGCTGGACTCCCTCGAGGCCGGCGGCCTGTTGAGCCTCAACAACGACGGCACGTACGTGGGCTCGGGCGGATTCGGCTTTACCGACGAACTGCCGCAAGTGGATCTTGACGGCGATGTCCGCTGCCGCGACATGTGGGGATTCGCCGAGAGCCAGGAAACCGTGTGCGTTTCGCCCGAGATGTACGCGGAGTTCGTCTTCCCCTATGAAAAGCCCATCCTCGATCGTTTCGGCATGAACTGTTACGGGTGCTGTGAGCCGGTGGACCCTCGCTGGGAGACGGTGAAGCAGCATCACAATCTGCGGCGGGTATCCGTATCGCCATGGGCCGACGTGGCCGTGATGGCCGAGGCGCTGGGCGATCGGTACATCTTCTCCTACAAGCCGCCGCCGGCCGACCTGGCCCGTCCGACGTTCGACGAGGAGCACGTCCGGATGGGGCTGCGCCACGTACTGGACTCGACGCGCGGCTGCCGCATCGAGTTGATCATGAAAGACAACCACACATTGGGCAACCATCCCGCCCACGCCGTACGATGGTGCCGGATCGCCAGAGAGGAAATCCGCAGAATCGCCGGCGAATGACCCCGCCGACTGGAGCCGCGGCACGGCAACAGCGAATTCACCACAGAGATCACAGAGAAAGACGAGAAAAAGAGTTACGGCAAGAGGCGCACGAAAGTGCAAAACGAATTCGATGTCTTGAACGTTAGGAGTACAGAGAACTGCCTGGCCAAAGACGGCCAAACTACCCCTGATGCCCAAGGCCGTGCCGTTATCTCTGTTCTTGCTGTTCTCTGTGTTCTCTGTGATCTCTGTGGTGAAAGCTTTTCGCCACTTGTGCCATGAACGGTTACCATGGACGGAAGATGGCAAAGACGGGCTCGTGTGGGTAAGCTCGGTGAGCATGCCGCGAAAGGGTGCCGACGATGAAGCGGATGATGGACAAATGGCGGGAACGCACCGAGCGGGCCGAGGCCGTCTTGAAGGACGTCTACGAGTTCAAGAACGCCCGGGCCGGCGTGGTGATCGTGGATGCCAACTACTGGACGTTCGGGGACCTGGCTGACGACATACCGGAAGACCATTACACGAATCCCGCGTCGGCGTTCGCCTTCCAGGTAAACAAGATCGAGCGCCACTTCGAGTTGATCCCGGACGATCAGTACATCCCGTTCCTGCATCCATGGTACGGAACGGGCGTTCTGGCATCGGCGTTCGGCATCGACATTGTGTGCAACCCGAAGGCCGACCCCGCCGTCGACCTGCCGACGATGCAACGGGTCGAGGAAATCGACGATCTGGAACTGCCCACACCGGGCGAATCCGGGGCCATGAAGATCGTCACGGAGGTACTCGATTACTTCAAGGCGAACGCCGACCTGCCGGTGGTCTTCACGGACTGTCAGGGGCCGTTGACCACGGCGTTCCAGGTGGTCGGGTATGACAAGTTCTGTTACTGGGTCCAGGACGACCCGAGACGGATCCACAAACTCATGGCGCTGGTGACCGAGGCGCTGATCCAATGGGTCACCTTCCAGAAGCAGCGTGCCGGCCAGCCGATAACGGGATGCTGCTATCCCTTGAGCATCAAGGTGCCCGACGGCCACGGGGGCGTGTGGATGTCCGACGATGATTCGGTCATCGTCGGGGCCGACCTGTACGCCGAGTTCGTCAAGCCCTACAACGAGAAGCTGCTCGCCGCCTTCGGGGGCGGGTGCATTCACTATTGCGGCAACTCGACCCAGAACATCGCCAACTACTGCAATACCGAAGGCGTCACGTCCGTCAACAACCTGAACATGGACAACCTGCAAGCGGCCGCGAAAATGCGAAAAGCGCTCCGGGACAAGGGCATCGTGTACATGGTCGGCGACTTCGTCCCTTCCGACGAGCGGCTCGAGGCGTACTACGAGGAGCTGTTCAAGGCCATGGACGGCCCCGAGGGCCTGATAGTCTGCCCCTACATCGCCCCATGCGTTGCGCTGGAGAAGGAGACATACGAGCCCTGCTCACGAGACAGGGATAAGATGGCCCGGGAAGTGTACCAGGTCATTCGCGGGCTGAACACATGATACGCCAGGCGGGCAAGACGACGACCGAAACGCGAGATTCCACCGTTGGGAGAGGTGCGATTATGAAGAAACTATTGCTCCCGTTGATGTTGATACTGTTGGCCGTGGCGATGGTGGCCACCGCCATCGCCAGGCGGCAGGCCAAAGCGGAGGGCCCCAGCCTGCGCAGCGGGGAGGGGGGGTTCACGCTGAAGGTCAAGCGCCCGGCGCGGATGTCCGACCAGCTCTACGTGGAGGTCTCGGCCGTGGGGAACATCGACTACTTCTACGATCACAAGCTTGGCATGCGGATGGCCGGGGAGATGCTGGGGGTCAAAACCGAGTACGTCGGTCCGGCCGAGTACAACATGCCCGCGATGATCGCCGCCTTCGAGCTGACTCTGGCCAAGAAGAACCTGATGGGCATCGTGGTGGTGGGGTTCGAGCCGGCCCTGGTGCCGTCGATCAACAAGGCGATCGCGGCGGGCATACCGGTGATCACGGTGGATGCGGACCTGCAGCAGTCGAACCGCCTGGCGTTCGTCGGCACGGGCAACGTGAAGGCGGGGTACACCGGCGGATTGAAGCTGGCCGACCTGATCGGCCACAAGGGCAAAGTCGCCCTGATGACCAAGCCGGGACAGTCGAACCTCGATGAGCGCATCAGCGGATACAAGGACGCGCTGAACCAGTACAAGGACATCGAGCTCGTCCAGATCGTGGACACCAAGGCCGATCCCTTGGTAGCGGCCCAGGCGGCCGCAACGGTGCTCCAGCGGCATCCGGACCTGGCGGGCCTGGGCTGCGTGGACGCCACCGGCGGGACGGGTGCGGCCACCGCCGTCCGCGAGGCGGGGCGGATCGGCAAGGTCAAGATCGTCTCGATGGACCGCGGCAACGAGGTGCTGCAACTGATCAAGGACGACGTGATCAGCGCCACGATTGCCCAGCAGACCGCCCTGATGCCGTTCTACGCCGTACGCATGATGCACGACTTGGTGAACCTGAACATCCCGATCTCGTCGGACAACGCGGCCGCCGGCGTGACGGGCGTTCCGTCCTACATCGATACCGGCGTGATCCTCATCGACAAGCGCAACTGCGAGTACTTCATCAGAGAGTAGCCTCGTGCCGGACAGTGCCGACAGCCAGATCGTTCTCGAGGTGCGAGACGTCGTCAAGACGTTCCCCGGCGTCCGCGCGCTCGATAACGTGTGCTTCGAGCTGCGCAAGGGCGAGGTCCACGCGCTGGTCGGCGAGAACGGGGCGGGCAAGAGCACGCTAATGCACGTCCTGGGAGGCGTTCTGCCGCGCGAGGCTGGCCAAGTCCTCCTCGGCGGGCGACCGTTCAGCCCCGCCAATCCTCACGCCGCCGCCGCCGAGGGCATCTGCGTGGTATTCCAGGAGCTGAGCCTCTCGCCGAATCTCTCGATCGCCGAGAACATCTTTGCCCATCGCCAGCCCGTGCGGTGGAAATGGCTCGACCTGATCGACCGGAAACTCCTGCACGAGCGGACGGCCGCCATCCTCGAACGCTTCGAGCTGCAACTGGACCCGGCTACGCCCGTGCGGAGCCTGCCGGTCGCGCTGAGGCAGGTGGTCGAGATACTCAAGGCGATCTCCCAGGGGCCGCGAATCCTGATCCTGGACGAGCCGACGTCGTCCCTGACGGCGACCGAGACGGGCCGGCTGTTCGAGAATATCAGGCAGCTCAAGGCCCAGGGCACCTCGGTGATCTATATTTCGCACCACCTGCCTGAGGTATTCGAGATCGCCGACCGCGTGACCGTCCTGCGCGACGGGCGCCACGTGGCGACGTGCGACGTGGCCGACGTCACCGAAGAGGAGGTCGTACGGAAGATGGTCGGTCGCGAGTTGATCGACATGTACGGTCGCCGCGAGTCCCCCGTGGGATCGGAGTGTTTCCGCATCGAGGGCGGTCGGCGGGGAGAGGCCTTTGGCGATATCAGCTTTGCCGTCCGCAGGGGGGAGATTGTCGGCATGGCGGGTCTGGCCGGCGCGGGGCGGACCGAACTGGCCCGCGCCATATTCGGGCTCGAGCCGCTCGATGCCGGCAGGCTCTACGTCGACAGCAAGCCCGTGACGGTCCGAAGCCCGAGCCAGGCCATCGCCAATCGGATCGGCTACCTCACCGAAGAGCGGAAGGCCCAGGGGCTGTTCATGCGAATGTCCGTCCGCCAGAACTGTGTGGCCCCGGTGCTCGCGTCCTTTGCCAACCGCTGGGGGCTGATGAACGCCAAGGCCATGACCGCCCTGGCCGCCCGCAGCCGGGACGAGTTCGGCATCGTCACGCCATCGGTTGACCAGGAGGTAGGCAACCTCTCCGGCGGCAATCAGCAGAAGGTGCTGCTGGCGATGTGGATCGGCGCCGGGCCGCTGTTCCTGATTGCCGACGAGCCGACGCGAGGCGTCGACGTCGGCGCCAAGAGCGAGATCTACCGTCGCCTGCGTGCCCTGGCGGCCGAGGGGGTGGGCATACTGCTGATCTCCTCGGAGCTGCCGGAAGTGCTCGGACTCAGCGACCGCATACTGGTGATGCGTGCCGGCCGGCTGGCGGGCCGGTTCGAAGCCGATCAGGCCAGCGAAGAAAAACTCATCGCCTGCGCGACGGGCATCGGCGCCGGCGGCAACGGGACGTGAGGATACACTATGGCGCATAAGCTGCGAGACAACACCGCCCTCAGACGAATCGTCGCTCTGGCGGGCCGCCGGGAGTTCATGATCCTCTACATCATCGTCCTCGGCGTGATCGGCCTGGCCTACGTCCAGCCCACGTCCATAAGCGGGAGCACCGTCGCGGCCGTCATGCTGTATGCGGCCGCCACGAGCATCGTCGCCATAGGCATGACCGTCCTGCTGGTCTCGGGCACGTTCGACCTCTCGGTCGGATCGACGTTCGCCCTGGCCGGCACGGTGACGGCGATCTGGCTCAAGAGCGGGATGCCGGTGCCGGTGGCGATCGGTCTCGGGCTCGCGGTGGGTGTCCTGATCGGGCTGATCAACGGGCTGATCATCACCGAGATCGGCATCAACGCGTTCATCACCACGCTGGGGATGATGGGTCTGGTCCGCGGGCTGATGATGGTGGTCTGCGGCGGGCGGAACGTCATCGGGCTGCCGGCCGGCTTCAACGCACTCGGACAGGGCGCTCTGATCCCCGGGGTGCAGAACCCGATTGTCATCTCGATCGTGCTGATCGTCGTCAGCGACTTCCTGCTCAGGCGCAGCCGCTTCTTCCGCCAGAGCTACTACATCGGCGGCAACGAGGCCGCGGCGATACTCTCGGGCATCAACGTCAAACGCATCAAGGTGTTCAATTTCGCCCTGGTGGGCTTCCTGGCGGCGCTTGCGGGCATCATCACCACCGCCCGTTTCGGGTCGGCCTTGACCACCGCGGGCAAGGGGAAGGAACTGGAGGTGATCTCGGCGGCGATCATCGGCGGGGCGAGCCTCAAGGGCGGGGCCGGAACGATCTTCGGCGCGCTGCTCGGGGCCGTGCTGATGTCGATTATCATCAACTCCATCCCGCTGTTGGGCATCGATACAAACTGGGGCGACTTCGTAATCGGCGCGGCCCTGCTGCTGGCGGTCATGGCCGACGTGACGGGCCGAAAGGCCCGGGCAGCGGCCGGTGAGTCGTCCCTACGGCCAATGCGATCCATCTCGAAAGAAGGACCCACCCAATGACAGCAGCCGAATCTGCGGACCACCGGGCCGAACGAACCTTTCTCGCGATGGTTTGTGCGGCAATGCTTACCTGTTCGATGTGGCAAGCGACTTCAGCTGACGCTGCGCCCACAGCCACCAATCAAAACGCCTCGACCGACGCCGTGCAGGGACTCGTTCGGCGTGTGCTTCCGGGCCATGCGGATCGCTTCGCGTTTGTGCAGATACCCGCCGACAACGGCCGCGACGTCTTCGAGATCAAGACAGTAGACGGCAAAGTCGTCATCCGGGGCAACAACGGCGTGGCGATGGCCGCCGGATTGAACTGGTACCTCAAGCACTACGGCCACAGCACTATCTCTCTGCACGGGCGACAGGTGAACCTGCCCGATACGCTCCCGCCGGTCCGGCCGGCGATCCGCCGCGTGTGCCCCAATCGCTACCGCTACTTCCTGAACTACTGCAGCTTCGGCTACTCGCTGCCGTGGTACGACTGGGCCCAGTGGGAGGAGCTGATCGACTGGATGGCGCTGAACGGCATCAATATGCCGCTGTCGGTGACCGGCCAGGAGGCTGTCTGGCAAGCCGTAGGCCGCAAGCTGGGACTGGACGACAAGCAGATCAAAGACTTCCTGGCCGGCCCCCCGTATCTGCCGTTCGGCTGGATGGGATGCCTGGATGGCTGGGGCGGCCCTCTGCCCCAAAGCTGGATCGACAAGCACGAGGCCTTGCAGAAGCGCATCCTGGCCCGCCAGCGCGAGTTGGGCATGACACCGGTGCTCCAAGGCTTCACCGGACACGTGCCGCCGGCCATCGCCGAAAAGTTCCCCAAGGCCAAGCTGCAAACAATCGGATGGGTCGAGTGGAAGACCCGCATGCTGGATCCGCAGGACCCCCTGTTCGCCAAGATCGCCAAGATATACATGACCGAGCAGATCGCGCGATTCGGTACCGATCACCTGTACGCCGCCGACCCGTTCATCGAGATGACTCCTCCCAGCGGCGAAACGGAATTCCTCCAGAACATGAGCCGCGCAATGATGAAGGGGATGACCGCCACCGATCCGAAAGCCGTATGGGTCCTCCAGGGGTGGCCGTTCCACTACAAGGGCAGCTTCTGGAAGCAACCTCGCATCAAGGCCTTCCTTGACGCCGTGCCCGACGAGCACATGATCCTGCTCGATCTGTTCTGCGAGAATACACCGGTCTGGAAGAAGACCGAAGCCTTCTATGGCAAGCCCTGGGTGTGGTGCAACATTCAGAACTTCGGCAACACGGTCTTCCTTGGCGGCAATCTTGGCCTGATCGCCCGCGGATCCCACGCGGCCCGCGTGAGCGCCGACTCGGGGTCCATGGTGGGCGTGGGCTTCGTCAACGAGGGCCTGGGTTACAACCCGGTCGTTTTCGACCTGATGTTCCAGGCGGCCTGGACCGACGGGCCAATTGACGTGAAGGCCTACCTTCGCGACTACGCCCGGGCCAGATACGGCCGCGTCAATGCCGACGCCGACGCCGCGTGGGAGATCATGCACGCGACCGTCTATGCGAGATCCGGCGGCAACAGGTCGTCCGTCCGTATCACGCCACGGCTACATGGGACTGTACGCCCGCCATCGTACCAAGATCGCCTGGCCGGGGCGTGGGAGCATATGCTCAAGGCAGGCGATACATTCGGCGGCCTGGATACCTACCGGTACGACCTGGTCAACCTCGCCCGGCAGGTACTATCGAACCACGCGGCGGTCCTTCATAACGAGGTTATCAAGGCGCACACCGCGGGGGACCACAAAGGTTTCGTTGCCGCCGGCGAGCGGTTCCTCGAATTGATCGACGACTTGGACGAACTGCTGGCTACGCGAAAGGAGTTCCTGCTGGGAGTGTGGCTCGCAGACGCCAAGCGATGGGGCGGGACCGACGCCGAGCGGGCGATTCTCGAGTGGAACGCCCGTCGCATCATTACGCTGTGGGGTTCGGGAAATGCAATCCGCAACTACGCGAACAAAGAATGGTCCGGTATGCTCAGCGGCTGCTATCGCAAGCGCTGGGCGATGTACCTCCAAGCCGTCGGCGAAGCGATGAAGACAGGCAAACCCCTTGACGCCCAGGCGTTCCGCACGCGATTGCTGAAATGGGAGGACGATTGGTGCAACGGCAGCGAGATCTACCCCACCGTCCCCCGCGGCGACAGCGTCGCCGTGGCCCGGAAGCTGTGGAACAAATACGGCGCCGACAGGTAAAGGTCTTAGGCACTCTAACAAAACTGTGCGTCGGCCCGAGGACGAGCGGCAACGCCGAGATGCAAGGAAGGCGAAGCAGGCAACCTGGGCAGGTTCCCGATGC
>SDBU01008888.1_pt1 | contig 11347 bp, 8 predicted proteins | sample 2277071 | NCBI WGS metagenome assembly SDBU01 (sample SAMN10397929, study PRJNA504765) | marine sediment metagenome | isolation source: marine sediment core GS08_GC12, 126 cmbsf | place: Arctic Ocean: Gakkel Ridge, Loki's castle | collected 2008 | reverse complement strand
GAAAAAGTAATGCTCAGAAAAATTAAAAGAAAAATCAAAAAAAATCCTTTAGATACACTTTTAAAAAAAGCTAAAAAAGAGAATAAAAAAACTTTTCTTCTAGCTTGGAATAGAGCTTTTGGCGATATATCTTTAGGGCTTTTTTCTGTTGTATACAGAATTAAAGAGTATATTCCCGATGCAAAAATTACTTTTTTAATAAGAGAAGATCTAAAAGATGGGTTTGAGCTATTAGATGGAACCCATTTTATAAAAGTATCATTTTGGAAAAGATACGTTCCATTTGATATTCACCATACTTTAAAACTGCTTGATATAGATCATAAAAAATATGATGTTATCATAGATAGAGTCGATCCAAATTACTGGGTAAAATGGCAGATATCTACTATAACACCTAAGCTTAAATGGAAAAAAGATTTTGATAGATTAGCAGATAAATTTGATCTTCCTAAAGATAAAGTAATAATAGCTGTTCAGCCGAGTATAGAAACAAAGCATAGCTCTTGGAGAGAGTATCCTATAAAATATTATAAAGAGCTTTTTTCAAAAGCTCATAAAGATATTGTTTTTGTGCTTTTAGGAACTGAAAAAAAAGAAAAATTTGATTCTGAAATTTTTTTAATAGACTTAAGAGGAAAAACCACTCTTTTAGAGGTTTTAGCTATTTTAAAAAATAGATGTGATTATTTTATATCTTTAGACTCAGGAATCTTATCTTTGTTTTATTATTTGGATATAGATTGTCCGATTAAGCTACTTGCTCTTTGGGGCTCGAGAGATGTTGGTGTGATCAAACAAAATGTAAAATCTCCAAATAAAAATCTCATGTATGTGCCGCTTGTTTTTGAAAATGGTCTTCAAAATTTAAAACCAACTCAATTACTAAAAAATATTTATCCCTTAGATATTGAAAAATTTTTAAAAGAAAATAACCAAACTAGTTTGGTTGAAAAATTTCAGAAATTTTCAATGCCAAAAAAGCAAAAATTTCTAAAGGAGATTTTTTCCTTAGATGTAGATGTTTTAAAAAAACAAAATTTTTTTACGGTTTTCAATAAAGATGAAAATTTCAATAAAGATGAAAAATTTTTAGATAGCGATAGTATACAACCTTTAGAAATTTCAAAAAAAGCAAATGAAAATGATTTAAATAAGGGACAAAAAACCTTAAAAAAACAAAAAATTGCTCTAATAATTTTAGCAGCCGGTCAAGGAACTAGATTAGGATTTGATAAAGCTAAAGGTCTTTTCAAGATATATAATAAAACTCTTTTTGAACATCTTTTAGATAAAATTAAATCAAAGCAAGAAAAGCTAAATATAAAGCTCTATATTAGTGTCATGACATCTGAAATAAACCACGGAGAAATTATAAGTTTTTTTGAAGAAAACAAAAATTTTGGATTTGAAAAAGATCAAATCGATTTTTTTAAACAACCATCAGCTCCATTTTTAGATGAAAAAGGATTTTGGGTTTTTGATAATGATAAAATATTAAAAGCTCCAGATGGAAATGGCTCTATTTTTAAAAGTTTTTGTGAATCTAATATTTTTTTTAAATACAAAACTAAAAAGATTAAATATATCAGCGTTGTTCCTATCGATAATCCTTTGTTAGATCCTTTCGATGATGCCTTTATTGGTTTTCATGTAAAGAGTAAAAACGATGTAACGATAAAATGTATGGAAAGAAAAAGTTTAGATGAAAAACAAGGTGCAATAGGCTTGCAAGATGGTAAAATAAAGATTATTGAATATATCCATCTAAATAAAAATTTTAAAAATTCGAATTTTAAAAAATTGAATTTTAAATTCTCCAACTCTGGCATTTATTTAATAAATTTAGAAATTTTTCAAAAAATTAAAGATATAGAATTAAAATATCATTTTGTCAAAAAAAGAGTTAAGAGCGGCGCTGATATTTTTGCTTATAAAGCTGAGAGTTTTATATTTGAGGCATTTACATACGTAAATAAAGTAAATACTATGCTAGCTGATACAGATGCTTTTTATGCTCCTTTAAAAGACAAAACTTCTCTTCAAAATATAGAAAAATTACTCTTACTTGAGAAAGCAAGCTCTAATATGTTAAAATAGGTATAATTTAATTTTTAATAGGTAATTTTATGAAAATTGGATATTTAGGTGCTGGCGCTTGGGGAACCGCGCTCGCTTCTTTACTAGCAAATAATTCTCACACTGTGATTGTTTGGGATAGAAATCCAAACAACATAAAAAGATTAAAAGAAACAAGAGAGCACCCAAAGCTTAAAGATTTTAAAATTCCAAATCGAGTTTTTTATACAGATAATATTCTCGATGCTATTAAAGATGTGGACATGATCGTAGAGAGCGTTACATCTCTTGGTATTAGATCCGTTTTTTCACATATAAAAAATTTAATAAAAATAAACTGCCCAATTGTTATCACTTCTAAAGGTTTAGAGCAAAATACACACTTGTTATTTCCTGAGATTTTAAAAGAAATTTTTGGAGAAGAGAATGCAAAATATATAGGATGTTTATCAGGACCATCTCTTGCTGATGAGGTTATAAAAAATCATCCAACTTCTGTTGTGTCATCTTCTTATAGTGTTCAGACGATGAATCTAATTGCAAAAGCATTTAACTCTTCTAATTTTAGAGTCTATCCAAATGATGATATTTTAGGAGTATCTTTTGGTGGAGCTATGAAAAATATCATAGCAATTGCTTGTGGAATTTCAGATGGATTAGGATTTGGAGATAATGCAAAAGCTGCTCTAATGACAAGAGGTCTTCATGAAATGAAAAAACTAATTCCAACTAAAGGAGGTAGGCCTGAGACTTTAAATGGTTTATCTGGCATGGGAGATCTTTGCGTTACTTGTCTATCCAAATTTAGTAGAAACAATCAGTTTGGAACACTTATTGCTAAGGGCTATAACTTAAAAGATGCCAAAGGAAAAATTGGAATGATAGTAGAGGGTGTATATACTTGCCTATCAGCCCTTCAATTAGCTAGAAAATATAATATTCAAACCCCAATTACAGAAGCTATCAAAGCTGTTTTATATGATAATTTAGAAGCGAAAAATGTTGTCAAACTTCTAATGCTAAGAGAAATTAAACAGGAATTAGAGTGAGGGTTGTTTCGGCAATAGAGATGGCTAGAGTCGAAGCTTTAGCATATTTAGACGGTATCTCAGATGAAATGTATATGCAAAATGCAGGTCTTGGCATTTTTCAAATTTTAACAAAGCTCATTAGAGAAAAAAAACTTCCAAATAAAATAACAATAATAGCAGGAAAAGGAAATAATGCTGGCGATGGGTATGTTGTTGCAAAAAGCCTTCTAGAAAAAGGATATGATGTAAAAATATTTCAGCTATTTCCAATAGATGAAGCATCAAAACTTTTAAAACTTCAATATGATAATTTTATAAAAAAAAATGGGAAGGTTACTTTTGTAAAAAATGTAGATGATATAGTATTCGAAAACGAAAACGAGAACGAAAAGGAAAAAAATACTTTTATTTTAGATGCAATTTTAGGAACTGGTTTTAAAGGTGCTCTATCAGGATTTTTATTAGATGCAGTAAATAAAATAAATGAAAAATCCAAAGAGTTAAATCTAAAAATTTTATCAATTGATATCCCATCTGGGTTAAATGGAAATACAGGAATAGTTGATCCTACAGCAATAAGATCAGATATTACAATCTATCTAGGTCTAGCAAAATTAGGGTTTTTCATAAATGATGGTCCCAATTATATTGGCAATTTGGTATATGTAGATTTTGGGCTAGATGAAAAATATAAAAAACTTGCAAAAATTGAGTTGGAATATATGGACAAAATAAATCTAAAAAATTTACTACCTAAAATTGATAGAAAAAGACATAAATATGAAGCGGGTTTTGTAATAGGAATTGCAGGCTCAGAGGGCATGTATGGAGCAGCTAAATTATCTAGCTTAGCAGCTCTTAGATCAGGCTGCGGCATTGTAAAAATGATAACTCAAAAAGCAGTGCCATCTGCTTTTTATGAACTTGTAAATTTTGTAATAGATTTTGAAAATATTGAAGAGATTTTAGCTCTCATTAGCAAGGCTGATTCTGTTTTTATTGGACCAGGCCTTGGTAGAGATAAAAAAGTTGAGGATTTTTTATTTAAAATACTTCCTAAAATAAATAAAAAAACTATTTTAGATGCAGATGCCCTTTTTCATTTAGCTAATAATCTAAAAATGATTCTTCCAAAAGATAGTGTTTTAACTCCTCATAAAAATGAGATGAAAAGACTATTGAGAATTGAAAAACCAATAACGGATGAAAAGTTATTTGAGAAAACTAAAAAGTTTTCAGTGGAGAAAAATGTGGGTATTGTTTTAAAAGGCTATCCAACTATAATTTTTCATCCAAAAAAAGATCCTATTACAATTTTAGGAGGTGATCCAGGCCTCGCAACAGCTGGAACTGGAGATGTTCTAACAGGAATGATCGCATCTTTTGCAGCACAAAAATTAGATCTTTTCGATGCGTCTATTTTAGCTGTACATTTGCATTTTAAAGCATCTGAAATAGCCGCTTTAGAAAAAACATCATATTCTTTAATAGCTACTGATGTCATAGATAATTTATCTCAAGCTTTTAAAAAAATCTTATAAAAAACTCTGTGTTTCTAAAAGAAAAGAATCAATATTAACTCCATTTTTCTTTTGTAAATAATCAAAAAATACTATAGCATCTGCTTCTTTAAAATTTAAAATAGGTTATCAATATGAGATCTATACTACTTTGCATCTTGCTTTTTTCTTCTGCAAAATTGATTGGCGCTGATACTTCTGATTTAGATCAAAAAAATAATATTCCATACTCTTTTTGTGAAATATATGATAAATATATCGATTCTATCATTCATGTAAAAGTTTATTATGATAGTAAAAAAGATGAAAATGCAAGTAGCATTTATGAATATTTTTTTGGTCCAACATATAGCTATCAAGGTGGAGGGTCTGGTTTTATCTATTCTGGCGATGGCTATATTTTGACAAATGCTCATGTAGTAAGTGGAGGAAATACATTTAAGATTACTTTTTATAATGGTGAAAAATATGATGCAGTATTAATTGACTCTAATGAAGAAGCAGATGTTGCAGTGCTAAAAATTGAAGAAAATAATTTACCTTTTTTAACTTTAGAGGATTCAGATAACATAATTATAGGGGAGTGGGTAGCTATTTTAGCAAATCCATGTAGTAATCCTTTTTCGATTTCTGTAGGTATTATTGCTGGCAAAAATAGAAAGAAAAATTATTTTGAAGTGGAAGATTTTATTCAAATAGATGGAGCTTCAAATTATGGTATTTCAGGCTCTCCAGTACTAAATATGTCGGGAAATGTAATCGGCATGAATTCTTTAGGATTTGGAGAGTGTATAGGTTTTGCAATTTCAAGCAACATTGTAAAAAAAACAGCTGATCTAATTATTAAAAATGGAAAAATTTTTCAAAATGATCACAAAAATTTTCGAAATGAATTTGTAAATAACCAAATAGAGAAAGATTCTGGTAAATATTTTGCGGATTTAAAATATTTTAAGCCAAATTTTCAAGAATAATGATATTGATATTATTACGTTTGATGTTTTAGAAATTATGAAAAGATTTAATTTGAAATCCAAAGCTAAATTGAAATTTTTAAAAAAACTTTAATCGAAATTCCTGATGAAGAAAACAAAAAGCTTGTTTGTATAATTAAAATTTTTTACAGATTATTCTTTTGAAGAAAATGGTGTAATATCGAGAAGAAGTCATCGGATTTTTCAATAAATGAAAAATGCCCGCAGTTATTCAATATATGAAACTCACAGTTTGGGATAGCTTCGCTAATTTGTTTAGCAGTCCCTAAATGTATTTTTCTCCATTTTCTTCTTTTAGAAGTACCATGAGTTCTTACTTTCCATTCTCCTTCTCCAAAAATTTTAAGCCCAGATGCATCAAAAACAATATCTGTTACTTTTCTGGATTTTAATCTGGCTGGAAGTTGTATTTTTTTTGCTCTTCTACATACCTGAGTATAACTAGGAGATAAAAGAGGTAAATTTAATAAACAAAATAAAGAGCTTAAAAAGCCTTCCATAGCTCTTAGAGGTAGATGATAAATAAAACGAATTGTTAGAGCAGTCAAAATAGCTTCATCAGAATAAAAACAAGGCCTACCAAAATGTTTTTTATCCTTTTTAGCTCTCCATTTTTTTAAAGAATCTTCAGAAACCCAAAAAGTAATGCTTCCACGATTAATCAAAGATTTGTTATATTGCTTCCAGTTACCGTTTTGGTAGCTATTTTTCATAAGACACCTCTTGTTTGGCGATTTGAGGTGTCTCTTTTATTTTCTATCGATTTAATGTAAAAGATTTTTTTAATTTAAGAAGTTACTTCATAGAGACTTATGCAACAAGGCCTAGTTTTAGTTATTTAGAGAAATAAAAGCTAGTATAATAACCCTCTTAATATTATGCTATGATATTAAAAATAAAAAATTTATCATGGCAATCAGAAATTCTTTTAGAATAGCAGCTTTTAAAATAAATCAAGATCACTTAGATAATCCGGAATTTTATCATAGAGATGAACTGCCAGAACATCAAAAAATCCGATTTGCAATGGGTAATAAAGGTAGAGTTATTTGTCCAATATCATTCGAGCAACTGAATGAAGGTTCTACTTGTTTGATAGTCGATTGTTGTAAAAAAGTTTTTGATAAAGATTTTTTAAAAAACTGGTTGAATAAAAATGACCGATGTCCAAATTGTCTAACCTTTGTAAATGTATTTGATAGTTTTTGTGCCCGTTATTTACCAAAAAAAAATATCTTAAACATAATTTATATATCAGGAATAAATGTAGCTGGAACAGTTCCACTAGTATGGGTAGTATCCGGTGACATTACAATACACAAAATGGCATTTGTATTTCTCATGACTTTAGCAACGTGTACTGCAATTCAAGTATTAGAACTGACTAGAACAATAATCCTTTCTGATACGGTTCTCGGAATGCTGGTTGTAATGATACCATACGCTCCATTAATTTGGTCAGAATCACAACTTTGGTTGTGTAGCACCAAAGTAAAAACGATTTGGTTTAAATGCTTTTCCAAAAACTTCTAAGCCAGATAATCTTTCTTTTTTTAAAGAACTCTTGACTTCGATAGCAGTTAAAAAATCACCTTTTTTTAAAACAAAATCTACTTCCATATTTTGCTCTCTCCAGTAGTATAATTCGATTCCGGTTCCTCTGATCTCATTTATAAGATAAGCTCCAATTGCAGATTCAACTAACCTGCCCCAAAATTCTTTATCCTTTTTAGCTTGCGTGAATGTTTTTGAACTGAGCGCACTCATTAAGGCTGTATTATATACTTGAAATTTAGGGCTTGATGATCTAGATCTTACTTTGTGGTTTGCATATTTATTTAATCCAGTCAAAATACCCGCTCCATTCAATAATTCGAGATAATGTGCTAAAGTAGTTGTATTTCCTGCATCTTGAAGTTGGCCTAACATTTTTTGATAAGATAAAATTTGTCCAGAATATGTGCATCCTAATTGAAATAATCTTCTTAACAAAATAGGTTTATTAACTTGAGACATCAAAAGAATATCTCTAGAAATTGTAGTTTCTATTAAAGAGTCATTGATATAATTGAGCCATCTAGAAATATTTTTCTCGTTTGCAAAACTAACAGGACCTGGATATCCTCCAAAATAGATAAATTTGTCTAAATCCCAATTAAAAAAAGAGTGCATTTCATTAAAATTCCAGTGAGTTATAGGGATTATTTCAAAGCGACCTGCTAAACTTTCTGTTAATCCTTTTTGCATTAACCAAGGCGAAGAACCTGATAGAATAACTTTTAAATTAATTTTATTTTTTGTGTCTTCATCAAAAAGCTTTTTGATCATGTTTGACCAATTAGGAATCTTTTGAATTTCATCAATGATTAAAAGACCTGGTTTATTTCTTATTTTTTCTCTAACTATTTTCCATTCAGTCTCTAACCAAACAATATCTTGCAAAGTTGCTGTATCTGCAGTTATATAAAAAGATTCCATTTTGAGTGCATCTTTGACTTGAAAAGCTAAGGAGGTTTTACCAATTTGGCGAGGTCCTAAAAGAACCTGAATGAATTTTCTTGGCTCTTTCATTCTTTTAAAAATATCATTAAATATGGGGCGTTTTTTCATATAAATTATTTTACTCAATGCATTGAGTAAAATAAATAAAAATAAATATTTTATATTTAAGGAATTGATAATTAGCGGTTTATTTCTTTTTGTCTATAAGGTTTTTTGACCCTTTTTTATGAATTTTTTCAAAATTAGTAAGTTTTTGTGTACCAATTAATGAATTTTTCGATCCCATCTTCAATATTAGTTTTGGGATTATATTTTAAAAATTCTTTAGATGTTTTTATATCAGCGAAGGTAGATAACATCTCTCCTTTTTGAAAAGGTTTGAATTTTTTGATAGCTTTTTTACCAACTTTTTTTTCGATAATTTTTATAAAATCTAGAAGGTTGATTGGAGTGTTGTTACCTAAATTAAAAATCTCAAAAGATTGAGTTTTATCTATCGCTGAAATAGTTCCTTCAATTATGTCATCTATATATGTGAAATCTCTTTTCATTTCTCCTTGATTGTAAATTTCGATCTCTTTTCCTTCTATTATGTTTTTTGTAAATTTAAAATATGCCATATCAGGTCTACCAAAAGGACCATAAACAGTAAAGTATCTAAGACCAATCATCGGTATTTTATAAATATGATGATAAGAAAAAGCTAAAGTTTCATTAGCTTTTTTAGTAGCGCCATATAAATTTGTTGGGTTATCTGTTTTATCATTTGGGCTAAATGGAATTTTATCATTTAATCCATAAACAGAAGAGGATGATGCGAAAATCAGTTTTATATCTTTAAAATCTTTCAAAACCTCTAAAAGATTTACAAAACCAACTATATTAGAATTAACATAAGCCTCAGGATTATCAAAACAAAATCTAACACCTGCTTGAGCGGCTAAATGAACTACATGGGTTATTTTGTTTTTTTTGATAATTTTTTCTAAAATTTCTTTATCGTTAATATCAGCTTTTATAACTTCAATACTATCGTCTTTGAGGATTTTTTTTCTTAAATTTTTTAAGTTCACATCGTAGTAAGGATTGAAATTATCCAGGCCTATTACAAAGTCATCTCTTTTTTTTAGATGTCTGCATAAATGAAATCCAATGAAGCCAGCAGCTCCTGTAACAAAGACATTTTTCATTTTTGTTTCATTTTTTTTTATTAAATGTGTATATTTAGTAGCTTACTTTAAAATATTGTGACTTTAATTTATATGTTTTTTAAAAATTTTAAAAATATTTTTTTAATTTGTTTCATTTTAACTTCATGTGTTTATAGAAACTCATCTCAGATGGAAGGCGTTGAAGATTTTGTATTAGCATCTAATCAGATAAATGAAGGAAAAACAGCTATCTTAAAGATGCAGGGTAAAAAAGTAGATGAATTCGATAAAAAGCTTTTAAAAGAAAAAAAAGAGGTGATTCGTGATGAAGATAATTTAAATATCGAGATATATCATCCCAAAAGAGAAGATCTAATAAGCACAATAAAAACTATATCTTCCCAAAATGGTTTTTTAGTTAGAGAAAAAAAAATATTTTTACCTCATTTAGGATATATCAAAGTTGAAAACCTCACTATAAAAGAGGCAAGAGAAAAAATTCAAAAAAGATATCTAGATGAAATTGAAGATATAGAAGTTTTTGTCTCATTTAAAGAAAAGAAAACAAATAAAGTAGAGGTTGCAGGTTTAGTAAATACTCAAATTTGGGTAGATGCAAAAACAAGACTTTTTGAAGTTTTAATAAAAGCTTCTTTGCCGTCTAGTGCTAATCTTTTTAAAAGTTATATCCTAAGAGGAAGCTCTTTTTTACCAGTTGATTTTTACAGGCTTATGAAAGAAGGTGATATGAGCCAAAACATATATATAGAAAATAAAGATAAAATCTATATTGCTGATGGATATAGCTCTAAAGTTTATGTTTTAGGGGAAGTGCACAAACAAGGGGCTATAAATATTTTAGATGGTAAAATATCTTTAAAAGAGGCTTTAGCTGAAGCTGGGGGCGTATCTTGCATCGCTGATAAATCTTTTATTCAAATATTTAGAGCAAATGTTCAAGATCCAAAAATTTTTCTATTGAACTGGAAGCATGTAATCGAGCTTCCGAGCTCCTCTTTGAATTTAATAGAAGGGGATATCGTTTTAGTGGGAGCGACAATCATTAGTGATTGGAATAAATTTATAACTCAAATTCTACCGTCAATTTCTCTTTTTGATTCAGCATATAAGGGTTTTAAAAATATGGGGATAATAATAAATGGACCCTGAAATTAGTTTTTTTTACCTATCAGATATAAAAAAATTCTTTTTTAAAAATAAATTCTTATTTTTCATAGCTTTTTTTATTTTCTTTTTCATAGCTTTTTTTATTTTACTCAGCTTTGAGACAAAATATACAGCAGAGGCAACTTTTTTTGAAGATATTGACAATGCAAATACAAAAACTATTGGAAGTTTAAAAGATATCGTTTTATCAGATAGTAATGTAGTTTCTTCTGATGCTTCATCTTTTTTCAAATCAAAATCTTTAGCTAAAAAGATAGTAAAAAAATTAGCTTTGCAGATAACTTTGCAGCCAAAATTAAATGTTTTTCAAAAAAAATGCAAAATTGCTTTAAAAAATTTGCATTTTGAATGTAGGAAAAAAGTTGAAGATCCTCAAGAGATCGAATATGAGAATATCTATTTTAAAAAAATAAAACCTAAATTTTATTATTTAAAAATATTAGATGAGTCTTTTTTTGAAGTTTTAGATTTAAACAAAAAAATGCTTTATAAATCTGGGGTCGGCAAGCAAGTTAAGCTAAAAAATTTATCTTTTACAATCAAAAAAATCCCAATAGTGTTTTTTAATAAAACTCTAAAAATTAGAGTAGATCCAGTAGATACGGCTGCTCAAAAGATTTTAAAAGATATTAAGGTTATAAAAGATAAATCAGCTCCAAATTATTTAACGATTAAAACAAAAAATGAAAGTAGGTACTTAGTAGCAAAAATTTTAAATACTTTGATGGATCTTTATTTAGAGCATTTAAAAAAAGAGCAAAAAGTTTTAGTCCAAGATCAACTAAAATATTTAGAGAAAAGAAAAGATAGTTTAGAAAAAGATTTATTCACTTTTTATGAACATTTAGAAAAATATCTAAAAACAAATGTAAAAGATAAAG
>SDBU01008887.1_pt1 | contig 11347 bp, 6 predicted proteins | sample 2277071 | NCBI WGS metagenome assembly SDBU01 (sample SAMN10397929, study PRJNA504765) | marine sediment metagenome | isolation source: marine sediment core GS08_GC12, 126 cmbsf | place: Arctic Ocean: Gakkel Ridge, Loki's castle | collected 2008 | reverse complement strand
GTAATAGTGCCGTTTGTTTGACACCGTACTCTAACGCTTTATGGAAGGCATTTCGAGTCTTTTTTTGAAAGAAAGCGATCAAACTACGCTTGGCTTAGGTCTAGACCGAAATCGGCATGTTCCGCACGGGTTCATGGCTCCCAGGGCAGTTGGGGCTGGTCGAGTTCCTCGCGACGGAGGTGTTCCAAGAAGTCGGGATCGACCTCGTGGGTGATTCCCGGGTCCGAAGCGGGGCTCGACCGAACCGGCCCTTGACACGCGAGGGCCGCTTCGCGGCCAGGAGCGACGTCGTCGCCTCGCCCGTCAAGGGCGGGCCGGGATGGCGGCGAGGGCCGGGGTGGGGCGCGGGGCGGCGGGTCGTACCAGAGTCCGCAGTGTTCGAGGATCTTGCGGATGAGGTCTGCCTGGTGGGCGCTTACGTTTCCGTTACGATTTCATCCCGGCACCCGACTGTCTCGGGCTTGCGCACGCCCCAGCCCCATCCTCTAAGATTCTCTTACCGATGCCGTGACGAACGCACGCGGGTTTGGTAGTCGATCCAGTACTCCGACCCGTCGCTCGTGACGACGATCGCCTCCCGTCTCCCGCCGCCCTGGGCCAGCCACCGCCCGATGATCTGCTCCGTCCAGCCTTCGCCCTTCTTCCAGCCGTACACGTCGGCCGTGTCAAAGAAGTTAATGCCCAGATCCAGTGCGTGGTCCATGATCTTGTAGCTGTCCGGCTCAGAAGTCTCCGGTCCGAAGTTCATCGTGCCCAGGCACAATCGACTTACCCGTAGCCCGGACCGTCCAAGCTGAACGTGCTGCATGTCCATCAAGACTCTCCTCGTCGGCTTCCAATGCACTGCGAGATCGCTTGGATCCCTATCCGGCGTCTTGCCGTTCGAAGCAATATTCTGCTTGTACCAGCAAGCTGAGTCCATGGAAAGCCGGCGGTATCGACGATCAGATGACGCTTACGGCCAAGGGCTTTCTTGCCCGCATCGTACCCACGATCCCCCCTTTTCCGCCGTCTTGCCCGACTGGCTGTCGATGGTGCCGACGCTGGGCGGGGGTTTGCGGCCATCCTCTCGCCGAACCTGAGCGCGGAGCCGATCTCGAGGTTGTCGAAAAGCGGATGATCCCCGCCCTGCTCGGCCCTGTGGTTCGGACGATAGTGGGGGGTCAATCCGTCCGGCGTTTCATCCGGGCGACAACGACGGTCCCTGCGGTGAGCACGAGCAGCGTCATCACAACCATACCCCATGCGGAGAGGGTGGGGATGGGGTCGAGCGAGACGTCCAGGGCGATGCCCCAGGGCAGGTGGCCCCCTTCCATGGTGGCGATGTCCTGTACATTATGGCCATCGAGTGTGGCTCGTTGAATCTTCTGCTCGTAGAAGGGCTTTTCAGTTTCCGTGTTCGCCCAATACATCATGCCGTGGGCGAGGTCGAGGGCGATCTGGTTGGGATAGCCAAGCCCGGTTACGAGGTCTTCGATGTCCGTTCGGGTGTCCGGCGTTTCGCCTTGTGGGATTTCCATATTGGCCCGGTGGATTGTGCCGTCCGTCCAGTTGCACCAGTACATCTTCCCGGTCGGCACGTCCAAAGCTATGCCGCTAAGCCGCCCCAGACCGGTGACAAGGTCCTCGACGTCTTGGCCGTTGAGAGTGGCGCGTTGGATCCTGTTGGCGTCGGTGTCCGTCCAATACATCTTCCCACCGGCCACGTCGAGGGCGATGGATTGAGGCTTGTCGAGCCCTGTTGTGACGAGGGTTTCGATGCCCGTTACATCAAGATTGGCCCGCTGAATCTTCTGGTTGTCGGGTCTGGAACTGCACCAGTAGACTTTCTCGTTGACTACGTCCAAAGCGATCCCAGTCAGGAAGGGCAAGGGGGGGTCCACCAGTACGACACCCCCCAGATTCGCTCCATCGAGGTCGGCCCATCGGATCGCGGCGTCGCCGGCGTCGGTGAAGTACATCTTGCCGCCGGCCAGGTGAAGGTCGATGGATAGGGGCCGCGACAAACCGTCTCCCTGGTCCAGAAGCAGCTCAGCGTTACCGCCGTCGAGGTCCGCTCGGTGGATTGCCGGCGGCTTGAAAACCGTCCAATAGACCTTGTCCGCGCCCGCCACCGACGCAGCACAGCCGACGGTCAATGCGAGCGTTGTGATCGTGGCGAGCTTTCGGCACGACATCCTCTCCTCCTTTCAGGTCTTGTGTCTGGGCCGGACGGGCCCGACAGAGAACCCGGGATTCACAGTTTAGCACTTCATACCAAGGCCTACAACCGCCTGCAAATCGCCGCCCGGAGAGCGGCCTCGGGAGGTTGGTGAGCGCGAGAATCGGCTACCGCTCGGTGGAGCGTCGCCGAAGGAGCAGGAGCGTGCCGCCGGTCAGGACGAGCACGGCCGTCACGACGAGACCCCAATCGGAGACGGCGGGGATGGTCGGCTGGAACTCGTAAGCTCCCATGTCAACGGTTGGCGTCCCGTCGCCGTCTCCGTCAACGACTCGTGGGTTGCCATTAATGTCGGTGCTGGTGGTCACAACCGAGTTATCACCGGTGTCGAGGGCGGACGAACCGATCTGAAGGCGCAGGTTGTCATCGTTAGTGCCGTATGTGTTATCGGGCCCGTCAGCATCTACAAAGAGCGGATCGTCGCCCGTGTTGCCTTCTCCGCCAAACATGCCGGTCCAGCCTTCAATGCAGGTATAGTTCACTACCGTGGAGCTGGCTGTATTCTCGATTTGAGCCGCCTCACCGGTTGCGTTGTCTGCAGTGTTGCCCCACAGGATACAGTTGACCAGAGTGAGTTCCACGGCCGCGTAGTTTCGGATGCCCCCGCCGGTCCTCGCTTGGTTACCTGCGATCGTGCAGTTTGTCAGCGTCATTGTGCTCAGGTCGTTGAAGACAGCCCCGCCGTCATTGAGTGCTCTGTTCCCGATAAAGACCGAGTTGATGACTGTGAGACTCTGGCCGAAGTGAGCCATGGCGCCGCCCGCCACGGCCACGTTGCTGCGGAACGTACAGTCGATAATCGTCGCGATGCCGGTGAGGATGCCGCCTCCCATCACAACGGATCCGTCCGCTCCAACCGCGTTCCCACCCTGGATGGTAAGCCCGTCGAGAACCGTGTCGGCGCCGTTCGCTGAAACGACATGGTAGCTGTTGTCGCAGTTGTTTCTGTCGCTGCACAGTTCGCAGCATACTGCTGCGGCCTCAATCATGCAGGTAAGGGTCCATTCAGTGCTGCAACAGATCGGGAAACGCGCACAGACAGCCGCTTCGCACGTGTCGTTATCACAGCCGGGCTTGTCATGCATGGCGCAACAGTCGCTATCCACTGCGCCGCCGCCCTCATCGTCCCCGTTCAGGTCCCCACTGAGGATCGTCTCGTGAAGGACAATGTTTCGTTCGTCGGGGTCGCCGGCTCCGCAGTCGCCCCCGGGGCACCCACGGTAGCCGCCGTACAACCCCACGCCGTAAACTCGGAAGATCTCGGTGCGCTCGCCGGCCGTCACGTTGCCCGCTTCATCCTGGTCCGGTTTGTGCGTCCCACCGGCTACGCGGATCTCATCGCCGGCAGTTGCCAGAGCCAGGGCATCCTGAAGGTACTTGTAGGCGGTGGACCAAGCGGCGCCATCGCCACCGGGCGGAGCGTCGTCATCGACGTAGACAACCGTCTGAGCCCCGGCGACGGACAGGCCAAGACCGAGAACCGATACGAGAGCCGCGAGCGTGGTTACCTTTCTCGGGGTCATCTTCCGCTCCTTTCAAGACCTGCGTGCGGGCCGAATGACCGGACGAACCGGTGACGAAACATAGTCTACCATCCTGCGGGGGTGTTCTGCAACCCAGCCGGCCGGTCGTACGCAACCCGATCCGAAGGCCGGCTCAGGCCCGAACCGCCCCGCGGATCACCTCGAGCGGCTCGTCCAACCCTAAACAGAAAGGGAGCCGCCAAGGCCGCCTCCGCGAGACCGTTGTCTACGCGTAGAGCTTCTGCCGCTTGGGTAGCCAGGCAGGACTGACGGGCAAGTGCAAGCGCACCGGACGCTTCTTGTCGGGTGGGTGACAGTTCAGGCGGGTGTGTCCAACGTGCGTCGTGCACCTTTCTTGCTGTCGGGGAAATAAAGCGCTTGTGGACAGAATCCCCATCGAGGTCGGCTAATGAAGCGATTTGTGGCGGAAGTGTTGTGCCGGACCCGCTGGAATGGTTAACATGGGTCGAGTGGTTCCGGTAACGGCGGTGCCGGAGACAGAAGTTGATCCCTGGCCTGTTTTCGCGCGCATTGAAATGGTCCGACCTTTTGGAGGCAGGAAACGATGGTAGGAGCAAGGAGAAGTCGCGCCGTAACGTGCGAGCGTGGGTGCCGAATCTTTGTGATGGTCACTGCTTTGTCCCTGGCCTGTAGCTCATCTTTGACGTGGGCGCAGGTCCGTTGGCAGTCAGGCACGTCCGCACTTTCGGGAAAGACCCGGGCACAGATCGTTGACACCGTTGTCTCGGCCACAGCGCCCGGTGCGGATCGTCACCTCGTCGTGCAGTTTACAGAGCCGGTGGCACCTGCCACGCGGGCTGAGCTTAAGGCAGCGGGCCTGGAGTTGCTGCGTTATCTGGGGGATAATGCGTTCTTCGCCTCGGTCGCGCCCTCTGGTGTGGATGGGGCTGGGCTGGAAGCGGTGACGTCGATGATCGACGCCCGGGCTATTCAGCGCGATTGGAAGCTCCATCCCGATCTTGTTAACGACATCGTCCATGAGTGGGCGGTCGTCGACCCGGGAGTTGCCGGAGACGAGACGACGTCCGCGGACCCCATAGTGGCGGTCTACATCCTGTTCCATCGGGACGTGGACCTTGGTTCCAGTGGCGCCGCCGCGGTGCGGCGATACGGGGCTCATATTCACGGTCACATTCGCAGCATCAACGGGATGGTGATCGAACTTCCCGCGTCCATGATCAAGCCCCTGGCGATGGAGGACGCGGTCGAATGGATCGAACCGCCGCTGCCCGGGATGACTCCGGTCAACGACGGCAACCGCGCCCGCACCGGCGCGGACATCGTCCAGGGACCACCCTACAACCTGGACGGCTCGGGCGTTACCGTGTTGGTCTACGACGGCGGGAGCGCGCGCGCCAGCCATGTGGATTTCCAGGGGCGCCTCACGGTCCAGGACAACACTAGCATGTCCGACCACGCCACCCACGTGTCCGGGACAGTCGGCGGCGCGGGGGTCGCCAACGCCACCTATAAAGGCATGGCCCCCGGGGTCACGATCCTCTCCTATGGGCTTGAGGTCGATCTGGTCCCCGGGTTCCTCTACACCGATCCCGGCGATATGGAGGCCGATTACTCCGCAGCCATTGCGCTCGGGGCTGACGTCTCCAACAACTCGATCGGGACCAACGTGGCCCCCAACGGCTTTGACTGCACTTGGGAGGGCAACTACAGCGTCACATCGCAACTGATCGACACGATGGTCCGCGGCGACGCGAGTAACCCGCTGTTTGGCGAACCGTTCCGCATTGTCTGGGCCAACGGCAACGAGCGGGGCAGTGGGCGGTGCGGGACGACCTACCACACCACGGCGCCGCCGGCTTGTGCGAAGAACCACCTCACCGTCGGAGCGGTGAACTCGACCGACGACAGCATGTCCAGTTTCAGCAGTTGGGGGCCTTGCGATGACGACCGCCTCAAGCCGGATATCGTCGGTCCCGGAGTCAGCGTGATGTCCTGCAGCTCCAGCGGCGACAACGCCTACACGACCAAGTCCGGCACGTCGATGTCCTCGCCCACCGTCTGCGGGCTCTCCGCCTTGTTGCTCGAGGATTACCGCGCCTTCTACCCGGGCGAGCCGGATTTTCGCAACTCGATGCTCAGGGCGTTTTTCGCTCACACGGCCGTTGACCTGGGCAATGTCGGGCCGGACTACATGTTCGGATACGGATCGGTGCGGATTCAGCCGGCGGTGGATCTGATGCGCGCCGGCAACTTCCTGGAAAACACCGTCGATCACGGCGAGCTGTTCTCCGTGCTGGTGACGGTTAATCCCGGCGACGGACCGCTGAAGGTCACCATGGCGTGGGACGACGTGCCGGGCGTGGCGAACACCGTTCCCGAGCTGGTCAACGACCTTGATCTACGCGTCTTCGATGCCTCGTCCAACCGGTATTACCCCTGGACACTGGGCGGTTTGGGCAACCCGAGCGCGCCGGCTGTGCGGAACCAGGAAGACCACATCAACAACATCGAACAGGTGATGATCAATAACCCAAACCCGGGCGTGTACCGCGTGGAAGTGTACGGGTACAACGTGCCGGATGGCCCCCAGCCCTTCTCACTCTGCGCAAGCCCACAGCTCGTTGCATGCTCGCCCACAGGCCTCGTCGCGCTGAATGCGTTGCTGTATAACTGTACCGCAACGGCCGAGATCCAGGTCGTCGACTGCGATCTGAACACTGACGACGGTACGGTCCAAACGGTGACGGTCACCATCGCATCCGACTCCGAGCCGGGCGGAGAGACCGTGCTGCTGACCGAAACCGCCCCCGAGACGGCCGACTTCAGAGGCACGATCCCTTTCGATGTGAGCGACAGCCCGGGCGTCCTTCAGGTGGCCGACGGTGATACGATCACGGGCACCTACATCGACGCCGACGATGGGCAGGGCGGGGTGAACGTCGTCGTCACCGCGGTGGCGGGCGTGGATTGCCAGGGCCCGGTGATCAGCGACGTCGCCGTAGCTGGGATCGGTTCGCAGACCGCCACGGTGAACTTCGACACCGACGAGCCTGCAACCGGCACGGTTCGATACGGCCTGGCCTGTGATTCGCTGACGGAGTCAGCTACGGAGTCGGATGCACAGACCGCACACTCGGTCTTCCTGAGCGGGCTGGACTTCAACACCGAGTACTTCTTCGCCGTGGATGCCGTGGACAACCAGGGCAATCCTGCTACCGACGACAACGGTGGGAGTTGCTACTCGTTCTCTACACCCAACGTGGCCTACAACTTCACGCTTAACAGCGATCCCGGTTGGACCACGGAGGGTCAGTGGGCGTTCGGACAGCCTACCGGTGGTGGTTCCGGCAATGGCGACCCCACCAGCGGGCACACGGGGGCCAATGTTTATGGCTATAACCTCTTCGGCGACTACGCGGACAATCTCCCTGCCACCTATCTGACCACGACGGCAATCGACTGCCTTGGGCTGACGGACGTAAACCTGAGCTTCTGGCGATGGCTCGGCGTCGAGTCGAACTCGAACTTCGACGAGGCCACCATTGAGGTCAGCAACAACGGCGTCAACTGGACGGTCATCTGGCGGGCCACCGACACGGGTGCGGACGTGTCCGACTCCGACTGGCAGCTTCAGGAGTTCGACATCTCCACCATCGCGGATAACCAGCCCAACGTCTTCATCCGCTTTGCCATGGGCCCGACTGACACGAACACTACGTTCCCGGGCTGGAACATCGACGACATCCAGATCATCGCCAACGGCGGTTTCTTGGCGATGAGGTTCCCCGACGGTCTGCCCGAGTTGTTCCCGCCCGGTAGGCCGGTGGATATCACCGTTCGAATCGTCGAGGGGGACGAAAGTTACATCCCGGACTCGGGCACGCTGTACCACCGATACGACGGCGGCGCATTCGTGAGTTCGGCGCTGCAACCGCTGGGTGGTGAGCTCTACCGCGCGACGCTGCCCGCTGCCGGCTGTAGCGCTGTCCCCGAGTTCTACTTCAGCGCGGAGGGCAGCGAAAGCGGCGTGATCTTCCAGCCGCCCACCGCCCCGGCGGATACGTTCACAGCCCAGGTCGGCGCCTTCGATGTGGACATCATGGATGACGATTTTGAAACAGACCTGGGCTGGACCGTCACAAACTCCGGAGGGCTCGACGATGGGCCGTGGGAGCGCGGCATCCCCATAAACTGCAGCCGGGGCGACCCGCCGAGTGATTCTGATGGTTCAGGCCGGTGCTACCTGACCGACAACAGCTCCGCCGACGGGTGCAACAGCGACGTGGACGGCGGATACACCTGGCTCATCTCCCCGACCATCGACCTGAGCGGCGGCGACGCCCAGGTCGAGTTCGCCCTGTGGTACACGAACAACTTCGGTAACGATCCGAACAACGACCTGTTTGTCATTTGGGTGTCCAACAACAACGGGGGAAGCTGGACCGAAGTGGAGACGGTCGGCCCGGGAACATCCGGCGGGTGGGCGGTGCACTCCTTCCGCGTGAGCGACTTCGTGGCCCCCTCCGCTCAGGTCAAGGTCCGGTTCGAAGCTTCGGACCTGGCCGAAGGTTCGGTCGTCGAGGCTGGGATCGACGCGTTTGGCGTTGTGGGCTTTGAGTGTGCAGCGGAGAAGGAAACGTGCGACGACGGGATTCAAAACCAGGGTGAGGATAGAATCGACTGTGGCGGCCCCTGCTTGCGGTGCGAGTGTCTGGCTGACGGGGTGTGCGACGACTCCCAGTTCTGCAGCGGCACCGAAACGTGCGACGCGTACGGAACCTGCCGATCGAGCGGCGACCCCTGCACCGATCCCAACTTCCCCTTCTGCGACGAAGACAACCAGGAGTGCGACGAGTGCGTCGTCGCTAGCCAGTGCGACGACGGCAACGCCTGCACCGATGACTCGTGCACCGCCGGCGCGTGCGGGCATGCTAACAACACTGCTCCATGCGATGACGACGATGAGTGCACTGTCGACGATGTGTGTGCGGGGGGCGAGTGCGAGCCTGGCGGGCCGTTGGACTGCGACGATCACGACGCGTGTACGACAGACACGTGCAACCAGGCCACGGGTTGCGTCCACGAGGCGGTTGATTGCGACGACAGTGACGCATGCACTGACGATGATTGCGTTGCAGGAAGCGGATGCGTGCACACCCCCACCAACTGTGACGATGGCGACGACTGTACGGTGGACAGTTGCGATTCCGTCACCGGTTGCGATCATTCTTATGAACCGCGGCTGTTCGCCGACATAGTGCCGAGCTTCTGCCCACCGGTCTGCCCTCAGCCGGATGTTGATGACATCACGTGCTTGCTCGATGACTTCGAAGACGGTCCGACGCCCAATGGGTGTGCAGCCGGCGGGCTCGGCGATTACGGCGACGTCGCCCTCTGCGGCGGGGACGGGCTGATCGACCTGAACGATATCCTATTCGTTCTGGATGCGTTCGCCCAGGTCTACCCGTGCCCGCATCCGTGTCCGTGACAACGGGCGGAAGCTGACCTGAGCATCCGCCACCGCCGCCATTCGTTCGTCTCCCACGCCCTCGCCGGCGGTAGGAGTTTGGCCGAGGTCCGCGATGCCCTTGCCCGACCGCTCTGCAAACCGTCCCGGGTTTGCGACAATCGAGGTATCCCGGTGTACGGGCCGGCACGCAACGAACCTGCTGACCCAAACCTATGAGCAACGCGAGTACTGTGTCCAGTACCGCGAGACCGACTACAACTTCATCTGTCGGTTGTTGGAGGAAGAGGGTATCTGGTGGTGCTTCGAACAGTCACGGGATTCCCATGTGTTGGTCCTCGCGGACTCGACAACGGCATACCGACCGATCGACGAAGAGGCAGCGCTTCCTTATAAGCCCCCCAGCGGCATGAACGTGGTAGCGGAACACATTCACCGCTTCCGCCTCGGGCATTCGGTCAGACCGGGGGCCGCGAGGCTCAACGATTTCAATTTCGAAAACCCCGCTTTGCGGCTGGAAGCCAAAAGTGAACCCGGACGCGACACAGGCCTGGAGTTCTACGACTATCCCGGTGAATACACTTCGCAGAGCCACGGCGACCGACTGGCCGGGCTGCGGGCGGAGGAATTCGAATCCAGCCGTGTCCACGGTGTCGGACAGAGCAACTCGCACCGGCTGGCTCCGGCGCGTATCTTCGAGCTTACCGGCCACCCGACCGAGCTGCTAAACCGCGGCTACCTGGTGACGGCGGTCACTCACCAGGGTAAGCAGGCAACACGACGCAGCTCGACGGGCACTAACGGCCGGAGCGGGATCCTGGGCAGCGATACTCATCGAGCTCTCCAGGCCGCCCGACGCAATGCCGATCCGGCGATCCGTGATCTGGCCGAGGCGCTCTTGACGATCACCATGCGGCTAGGCGCGGGCGATGAGACGGCTCATCGTGAGCTTACTCATTGGCTCTACCACGCGGGCCAGGTAACGCAACACATTCCCAGCGTGGCCAGCGCAACCGGGCGGAACCCTCTGGAGGCATTGTCACTTCCGAACTTGATCGAGGATGCGCAGAAAGAGTGCAACACCGGCGTACCCGGCACCGGCGGCAAGTAGTCTCGCCATACGCGCCAGGAGTAAAGGACAATGCCACCAGCAGCAAGACTAACCGATGTCACCGACCATGGCCCCACGCTCAACACCGGACCGTGCAGTCCGGATGTTGACATAGGTGATCAGCCGGCTTGGCGAGCCCTGCCCGAGGACGACTGGAGCGGCATTGAGGATGCAACCAGCTCCATGAAGGAGATGCATCAGATGCCGGCACTTACTCCGGAGATGGCCCGGCCCTACTTGAACGACGCCGAGGAGGGGCTCGAGGATGCGTCAGAGCTGGCTGCCTCGCACGGCGAACCGGCTGCTGCCGCCGTCACCGCCGCCGCATTTGCCGAGCTGGTCTCCCAGGATGCCATGTTGACCGCCCAGTACCGGGCGGAAGAGCCGATCGACAAGCAGATGGCGATGGAGAACTACGCCGAGGGCATTCACGACGCATCGCAGATCGCCGCTGCCTTGGCAGTCGAAGTCATTGGAAAACTTGCCGATCAGACCGTCTGTCCACAGGTTTGGATCATCGTCCCGCACGGTCCCGGGGTAATCACCAAGGGCAGCAAGACGGTCTTCATCAACGATCTGCCGGCCTCGCGCGAGGAGGACGTCCTCTACGAGGCCATCGGCGGACCCGACCCCGTCGCCCAGAGGGAACAGTCGGTCATCATCGGTGACGAAGGTCGGCCGGGCTTTGAGAAAGCAGGCGGTGGCGACTCCGGGTGACGCTCGAGCACTCCCTACCGGCGCCGGCGAAACCGGTATCCTCGTCCCCGACGCTGGATTCCCGCTCCGTTCCTCGGTTGTTTAGAGGAAGATAAGCCGCCGATCCGGACTTGTCGCCCCGAGTCTGAGGTGGCGCCCACCGGCCTACACACGCCGGGCGGCTTGTCTGTGATCTCCTTCCGGAACACCGTTACAAGACGCCTCTTGCCATAATAGCCCATCCGGGTCTAGGCCTAAGCCAAGCGTAGTTTGATCGCTTTCTTTCAAAAAAAGACTCGAAATGCCTTCCGTAAAGCGTTAGAGTGCGGTGTCACAGAAACGACACT
>SDBU01008886.1_pt1 | contig 11348 bp, 7 predicted proteins | sample 2277071 | NCBI WGS metagenome assembly SDBU01 (sample SAMN10397929, study PRJNA504765) | marine sediment metagenome | isolation source: marine sediment core GS08_GC12, 126 cmbsf | place: Arctic Ocean: Gakkel Ridge, Loki's castle | collected 2008 | reverse complement strand
TGGAAGCCATGAGACAGGTGAAGAGAGCATTTGATCCTGAAGAGCTGTTCAATCCGGGGAAGGTGTTTCCCCCTTCACTGGACCGGCGCTCGCCAGTTACCCGTATAAATCGGCTCATCAGGCTGGGGCGCCGATTCAGTGGCCTGCTCTCATTGCTGGACAGGCTGTTTCCCCGGAAATCTACCCCACGGAAGCAGTCACCGGGCGAGGAGCTGGGCTGGGACGCCTTTAGCTGCGCTGGTTGCGGTTATTGCCGGAGCGTCTGCACCGAGTTCAAGGTCTTCGGCTGGGAGAGCGCCTCACCACGAGGCAAGCTGCATTATTTCAGGGAGAATCTGGAGGATGGAGCAAGACTGGATGAACGCATGGCCGATATGTTTTTCATGTGTACTACCTGTCGGCGATGCGACCCTATATGTCAGGCCCGCATTCCTATACTCCAGCACTGGGACCTGACCGTACGCCCCCTGCTTTGGGACCAGGGCTACAGGTTACCCTCGTATTTCCAGGACACGGCCGAGAACATCCTGACCACTCATAACCCCACCGGCCACCCCCACGACAAGCGGACAGACTGGATTACTCCGGACATCAGGTATAAGGAGGAGGGAGCAATGGCCTACTGGGTAGGCTGTACCGCTTCCTACGCCATGAAGCCCCTGGCGGAGAACCCTCTGAGGATACTGAATGCTGCCGGCATCGAGCCTGCGCTGTTCAGGGAAGACGAATGGTGCTGTGGGTGTGACATGATGCTTTACGGTTGCTTCGAGGACATCTACGATACAGTAGCCCACAACATGGATGTCCTTCACAAGCGAGGCGTGAGCACACTGGTCACTCATTGTCCTGGCTGCTGGTCGAGCTTCGCTCTCTACTATCCCATTCTAGCGAAAAGGCTAGGGAAGCAATACAACATCAGGGTAGAGCATATTACAGAGACGCTGGCTCGTCTGGTCTCCCAAGGCAGGCTCCAATTTTCCAGAAGCCTGGACATGAAGGTGACCTACCACGATTCGTGTCACCTCGGGCGACGGGGTGGTATCTTCGATGCTCCACGCCAGGTACTGAAAGCCTTACCCGGCGTGGAGCTGGTGGAAATGCCTCAGACACGGGAGGATGCTCCCTGTTGTGGCAGACAGTTTTTTACCTTTACCGATACCGGCCCCAAGCCCTACGTGGAGCGAGTGGTGGAGGCTACAGAGACGGGAGCTAGTGCTCTGGTTACCAACTGCCCGGGCTGTCAGGTGGCTTATATCCTAGGGGCAAGAGAGACCGGGGCGTCACTTCAACTGATGGACATTACTGACCTGGTGGCCATGGGGCTGGATATGGCGGTTCGTGACCCCAAGATAATCGCCCGCATGGCTCGTCAGGCCTACGACACCCGCACGATACCCAAGATACACGAGGAAGTGGAGCGTGCGAAAGTCCTCTCCGCTCCAGGAGAGGAACGCTATCCACTACTGCCGGGACGAAGGCCAGCAGCTGGCTAGTTCCCTACACCCTGCGGGATACCTTCATCGCAATCTTGACTACTGTCAAACAGCAGAGCTATGGCCTAACGCTTCGTTTGGGACCGGCATTTCTCTTTAGAGCTGGCTGGGCAGCCTTAATGAATTTACAGGTGATTGGCCTGGTATCACGAGGGTCGATGATATCGATAACGTCCCCTGCCTCAGCAGCCCGGAACGGGGAGCGAACCCCAACGAGGCCCTCTTCCAATTCCTTACGTTTTGCTTCAGGGTCTGGCGCTGATTCGATGATTCTTCGGTAGGCAGCCGCCACGCCGCCTTCTATTGGAATTGCACCCCATTCGCCACTGGGCCAGCCTAATCGCAGGTTAAGCGTCATCATACCACCACCGCCGGCACTGGAGAATGCATCTCCACCCATCCCATAGGATTTTCTCAGGGCGATGTGCACCTTGGGAACACTGGCCTCCTGTGCTGCCATTACCGCCAGCATACCGTAGCGCATGGTACCCTGCTTTTCCGATTCAGACCCGATCATAAAACCGGGCACATCGCCAAGGATTAGCAACGGAATGCTGAAGCAGTTACAGAGGTCGACGAAACGAGCAAATTTTTGCGCTGCCTTGCCATCAACAGCGCCAGCATTCACCATCGGGTTGCTCGCCAGCACCCCAACAGCATAGCCATCCATGCGGGCAAAGGCTGTTATCACCGCGGAACCGTAATATTTACGCATCTCGAAGAATTCACCTTTGTCGACGAGAAGGCGTATTAGCTGGTACATATCGTAGGGTCTTTTGCGCTCGATAGGCACAATACCCAGAAGCTCTTCTTCACGCCGATTGGGGTCGTCGCCCATATCTTTACGAGCAGCTATCTCGTACACATTATCAGGCATATAGCTGAGAAATTCCCGTATCTGCCGGAAGGCATCCTCTTCATCCTCTGCTTCGTTATCGATTACTCCCGTCTCGTGGGTATGCATCCTTGTGCCACCAAGGTCGTCTTTCTGAATATTCTCGCTGAGGGCTCGGGATACAACCGGGGGGCCGGCAGGGAATATCTGTCCAGTACCTTTAACCATAATGGAAAAGTGAGACAATACAGCACGGGCGGCTACGTGCCCGGCACACGAACCGACAACTGCCGACACCACCGGTACTTTCTGCAGCAATTGAACATCCCACCACCACTGTTGGCCCGAGGGAAGACTCATTCGGCCACTCCCTTGACCTCCTCCTCCCTGACCTCCGCTCTTTTTTTCACCACCCCCTTCGTAACTGGCGGCGCTGGCTCCGGCTCCGTCACAGAGCTGCACCAGTGGTATCCCATACTGAAGTGACATGGGCTGCATGAAGAATCTGGCATCCTTATGCATACCAGCGGGACTACCGCCACTGATGGTAAAATCTTCACCACCGACAGTTACCTGACGACCGTCTATCTCAGCCAATCCCTCAACAAAAGCGCCAGGCAGGAAGGCAATTATATCACCGTTTTCGTCGTATATACCCCTGCCCATTAATGAGCCAACTTCGAAGAAGGTATCCTTGTCCACCAGTCTTTCTATACGTTCCCGAATAGTTAGTTTGCCCTGGTCGTGGTGCCGAGCGATCCGTTCCTTACCACCCATCTGCCTTACTGCCTCCCTCCTCCAACGCATCTCCTCAATGGCAGCCTGCCACGGCATACCCATCTTCCAAGTAATTATCTTCTCGAATTCGTCGGCGGTAGTCATTCCAGTTCCTCCTCTTTACAGATTCTCATCAGTTGCTACCCATGTTATGGATAATCCCGTGCAATCTGGCAAACTCACGATGGAGCATCCCTTGCCTTATTTCCCCTAATAATATGCCCGTTGCGCCTAGTCGTCAAGCACGTGCTACGGCAGTCCCGGCCATAGCACTATAAAGGCTTTTTGTCCAGCATTATAGAAGGTTAGAACTGTTAGGGAGGTTGTTTATGAGAAGGCATATCTTAAGGATAGATGTGAAGGACTGACAGTGAGAGGTTTGTATCTGTAATATCAGATCATTGGCCAAGGCAACAAAATAGATTTCCTAATATTTGTCAAGAGTGTTTATTGAATTTTCTGTTGACCTCTTAGTTTTTCTCAATTAAACTGGTTTCCGGGAGATGACGTAGCAATGTGACTCATCCTGCGAAAAGGGATAGCTTGGACACTACACATTCTAAGCTATTGTTACCTAACAAACCGCCCTTTTGTTTAAAGTGAATGGTGCAATCATCTAAGCAGGAATTGGTAGATATACAAAGACGGTGTATACAACCTACATAGGCCGGGCAGACTTACTAAAACATTACACCAGAAATCTTCAAGCAAAGGTTTCATTTTTTTGTTCGCCTCAGCTTTGCTTCAATGCGAGCCAACAGCTCGCCTGAGCGAAACGGCTTTTTAACATAGTCGTCCGCACCGAGATTGAGAGAGGTATTCAACGAGGCCACTTTACCTATACCGGTAACCATTATCACAGGAATATCTGATTTCTCCCGTATGAGTTCGAGAGTCTGAAAACCATCCATCCCAGGCATTTTTATATCTAAAAGCACTAAACTAACATCACTTGAGGATACTTTGTCAAAGGCTTCATGACCGGTGGATGCAGTGACTACACCATAGTCGGCCTCTTCCAATATTCGCTGAAGGAGCTTTCGTGCATGTTCATCATCATCGACAACTAGTATTGTTACTTTGCTTTCGGTCACCTGTCTACCTCCTTCAAGACTGGCATCCTCCGTTTAAATATCATAGCTTTAGCTACCCTTCCTCCAACAGCAACATAGACTTTATACTATTTTTGGTGAGAACTCTATCACACAGCTTACAAACGGTCAATTCGTGTTATATTACCAATCCTTTCTAGTTTGTCACGAAATTTATGATTGCTGCTCACTCCCTGTGACCGGCCCTTTGTATACGGGCAGTTCAATAGTAAAAGTAGCGCCTTCCCCCGGTTTACTTTCAGCCCATATCCTGCCGCCATGCTCGGTTACTATTCCATGGCAGATACTCAAACCAAGCCCGGTACCTTTACCTACTTCCTTGGTAGTGAAAAATGGGTTAAAAAGACGTGCTATATTCTCCTGGGGAATACCGGGGCCGTCATCAGTGAAGGAAACGCGGATGAAATCACCTGCCCTCTCTGTCAAAATGGTAAGCGTGCCCTTCCCGTGCGCTTCAATCATAAAGAATTCAGCATTGATGGTAATATTGAGAAATACCTGCCGGAGTTGAAAGTCATTCCCCATGATTTCAGGCAGGTCGGGAGTAAAACGGGTAATTGTCCGGATATTGTTTTGTTCCTGTTCGTAGACACGCAGTTCCAGAGTCTTCTCTATGGTCTCGTTGATATCGATGGGCAGTTTATCCTCAGGTTGCTTCCGGGCGAAGGTGAGAAGATTATCGACTATCCTGGCAGCACGCTCTGCCTCGCTACTGATAATATTTAAGTCCGCTTCGATGTCAGTAGGGAGGTCTCGCTTGAGCAGGAGTTCTGAGAAACCGATGACGCTGGCGAGAGGGTTATTAAGTTCGTGGGCAATCCCTGAAGTCAGCTCACCCATAGAAGCCAACCGGCCTTGGGCTATTAACCGCTCCTGCATCTCCTTGCGCTCGGTGATATCATGCAGAATGGCCAGCCACCCCACCTGCTGTTCCTGATTATCACGCATCGTCACTTTTTCTAGTTCGTAGAAACGTTCCTCTCCTGATACGCTCAGTGGCAGTTCAACACTACCAAACCCGATAGAGGACAGCCGCTCCAACACCGGCGATAAGGTAGTTAGATAGTCTATCCTTTTCCCGACAATGTTTTTATCCATCCCAATTATCTTCAGTGCTGCCGGATTCACTTCCAGCAAACGATTGCGGACATCAAAAACAAAGATGCCATCGCTCAGTTGCCGAATAAGGAATTTACGGGCAAACGGTACTGCCGTAAACAGTTGAAAACGCATTAGACCCAAGGCGATAGCTATTCCTGAAATTGCAAACATAACCGGTGTTAAGTCCTTGCGTGGCAGCGGCACTAGGTTAAATACGTAGATAAAATTCCATATCAAGGGTAAACTAACTGCCACTATCAATGAAATAGCCTGCCCAGTGTACAGGGGTACCCCAACAAACAACCGCCGTATCAGGATAATAGCCCCGGTGACAATAAGAATATAATTATGGGCAAATGCTATCCAGAAGAATGCGCCGTAGGTCTTGGCTGTCACCGTGAAAGGGCCGGATGTAGTCAGATGCTCGTTGAACCACATGAGGTGATGCCAGTTGTTGCTCCAGACTAGCGCCACAGTAACCAGCGGGATAATACAAAGTGGGGCTATCCTCCACCCGGTTACCAGCCGGTTGTCACTCGTATAGTGCAGGGTGAACATGAACCAGGCCACCGGCACGCTCATTGAGCCGATGTAGCCGACGTTATTGAAAAACAGTTGCTGCTCCAGTGTGTCGCTGTTAGCCTCGACAAGAAAACCCAGTGTCCAGACAAATGTAGCGACAGCGAGCACAATCATTGCCTTTGCCCCGGGAGCCTGACGGCGTCGCCACACCAGCACCATTACGAATAAGGAAGCCAGGAGCGATAGTATCATTGCTGACTGGTAGAAGACGAAATATGGTTCGTTCACCGAATCTCCTTGGTGCTATAAGAGTGCTTACTTTAGGTGAATTTTATCAGTACACATAATAGGCTCGGTTTGCCTTTGACCCCTATTATATAACAGCCGGTGAAACGGGTTGAACACCTGAGACAGGATATCACTTATGTCGGTAATATTGCACATTTCGCTATTTCGTGCAGTCCGATATTCTTAACCTGCAAATCAAGGCTGGTGGTATGTGCTTGTAGACATTTTCGTAGATGCTATTACTGTTTTCGATGTTCATGAACGAAGGTTCTTCATAAGCATCTAACACGAATCCACTTTCGAAAAAATACTTCAAAATGGTCGAAACTGGTCTGTGGAAGTAATATTGTGGTTTTGGCTGCCCCATCATGCCGATGCCCAAATCTCTCTTTTCAATCAAGTAATTACATATCTTCACATAATATTTACTCTTAACTTCACCACCTAAATCATCCCGTTCATGGGCTAATATATTTTCACCAGAATTAAAGCATGGATGAAGGATTGAAAAAACGAATACCCCTTCTTTCTTAAGCATCTTTGGCAAATGGTTTATTAGTACCTCTATGTTTTCCATGTCCATCAGTGCCATCGTGCATACAATTGAATCGAAAGTATTGCCGGTTAGTTTTTTCAAATCAGCTTCGCTTGTCGCGTCGATAACGTGATATTTAATATTATAATTGCCTTTTGATTTGGCGATAGCGATTAATTTATCTGAGAAATCTATGGCAGTTACGTTTGCTCCCAATTCAGTCATTTTTCTAGCAAATTGCCCATTACCACAGGCAATGTCTAGTATTTTCTCTCCGGCTTTTATATTTAGTAGTTTTAACTGTGTTGGCTCGATTAACATTTTGTGAAAATCATTCCCCTCTCCCATTTTGCTATCCCAGAACTCTGCATTCGCATTCCATATATTCTTTACTTCATCTTTCATCATTTCATTGTCTCCGTGGTTTTATATTAATAACGGTATAACAGGGACTTTTCTCCTATTCCTATTTCGAAACATTTTAGACTTGCTGATATTATATATCAAAAATACAGAATATGATAAGACTGAAATTTATCCAGTGGGTACTATATTTTTCTCTAAAAGGGCGGACATTCATCAGTTTTGTTGAAATGTCACGTTTTGACGAAGTGTTACCAGTAGTACTACTGTCAACATACATGTGCACACATTACTGAAGACTGTATCGGATTTCTAAGAATACCAAATCTCTGATATACTGCGACTGATAATTTCATTCAACAAGGGAGGTGATGTCCGTATGAACCGCGAACTACAAACAAAACCAGACTGGCTCAGAGCATTGTACCCATGGGAACAAAAAACAGCCACAGTAAACGGACGAACCATGGCCTATATAGATGAAGGCAACTCCAAAGCACGACCAGTCATCCTACTGCACGGAAATCCTACCTGGAGCTTTCTTTACCGTGACTTCATCAAGCCACTTACACAAGCTGGATACCGTACTATAGTACCCGACTGGATAGGAGCCGGCTATTCCGACAAACCGCGCATTGACGCAACACTGACACTAGCCCACCACATAGCTGACCTGGTATCACTAATGGACCAACTCCGACTTCGGGGGTTTGTGATTGTTGGTCAGGACTGGGGCGGCCCACAGGGGGTAGGGGCAGCACTGCAACGAGTAGAACGGCTAGCGGCGCTGGTTCTGATGAATACCTGGTTATTTACGGGGTATGTCGGTCGTTTCCACAACTCACCAAGACCGTGGACCACCTGGCACGCACCACTCATCGGACAGTTCTTTATGAAACGACACAAGGTACTCTCACACGCAGGGCCATCCATTACCACCCAACGGGGCATGACCAAAACAGAAGCTCGTGCTTACCACCATATCTACGATGAACCCGACTCAGACCATGTTGTGCTCACGTGGCCACGTACTATTCCGATGCGTGAGGGAGACCGTGGCTGGAATGACATGCTGGCTATTGAGCGCCGACTACCAGAATTAATTAACGTGCCGACTATCTTACTGTGGGCACCCGAAGACAACGTGTTCCCAATTGAGTACGCCAATCAACTCAAGGAATTACTACCCCACGCTGAGGGTCCGATTACCTTTGATAAGGCGGCACATTTCCTCCAGGATGACCGAGGTCCGGATATAGCCCGTGTTATCGTAGAGTTTATGAATCGAACTGTAGGAAGGCAACCATGAAGTTTATTACCCCAACCGATGAGGAACTAGTCCATCTGCGTGCCGACCCATTGCTCTGGGAACAGGAGCTTGATGTGCGTCCTGACGTGGCTGAAGATATTGAAAAAGCCGTCGGAATGCGTGCCGGTCGGGTTTACTGGCGTTCAGAACATGACCATCTTTACGCACTGGAACTAGCTGACCTGGGGCGAGGTCGGCCCTCAATGGCGATGGTCTATGGCTTCTGGGACCGCTATGAGCCACGCCCACCCGAGCATGAGATTGATGCCGACCTGCTCAACTTCATGATATGGTTGGCAGAAGTCATCAAGAGCATCGAGCCCTCAGATATTGAGCGTGTGGCACAGTTTGCCCGTCAACAGACCAGATGAATGCGGAGCACCTGATCCTGAGGCTAGAGTACCGGTAACTCTAACTTAACATGTTGTGCAATACTTCGGGTAGATCCTGGAGTCGTCAGGCATAGTACCCACAGAGAACACTACAAGCTAGAAAAGAGTATAACCGGAAATTGAGGGGGCTTGACAAGGAGAACTCAACTAGCTAAAGTGTCCATTATAAAGTTGTGCCTTAAATGCTGACGATGCACATTGTAAACATCCTATCCCGTTTAATGCAGAGAGGGGAGATATCACATTCCATCCACTTGACCGACGTATCCCAAATTGGTAAGCTGCTACATTTGATAGAAGATAGTAGTCCCCAAGCAGGACAGAAAAGGAGACGAGTTGCATGTCACTTAAGAATAAGGTTAGCACTTCTAAAGAATATCTTATTGAAGAATACTTTATTAAAGAGGAACCATTCTACCTGTCTCAGGGAGACGAGGTTCAGATATTCGAGGCTGCCTACGCCCAAAAGATACCAGTTCTGCTGAAGGGCCCCACTGGCTGTGGCAAGACTAGGTTCGTGGAATACATGACCTATAAGCTGGGGCGAGCCCTTACCGTATTCCGGCCGAAGACAAAGGATGCCCCCTATACTTCGGAGGCAGCGGGGATACCTTTGATAACCGTGGCCTGCCACGATGACCTGACTGCTAGTGACCTGGTAGGGAGGTATCTCTTAGAGGGAGACTCCACGAAGTGGATCGATGGTCCTCTTACCCGAGCGGTAAAATCGGGTGCCATCTGTTACCTTGATGAAATTGTTGAGGCCCGCAAAGACACTACCGTCCTCATCCACCCCTTGACCGACCACCGAAGGTTTCTGCCTATAGAAAAGAAGGGAGAGATAGTCGAGGCTGATGACGGCTTTTTGTTAGTAATCTCCTATAATCCAGGGTATCAGAGTGTGCTCAAAGACCTCAAACACAGCACCCGTCAGAGGTTTGCTGCTATAGACTTTACCCATCCAACTAGGGAACTGGAAAAGGAAATAATACAACACGAAGGAAGTACTTCCTCAGAAGTAGCCGGAGAATTAGCCAAGCTCGGGGAGAAACTACGCAATCTAAAAGAGTATGGACTGGAAGAGGGCGTGGGCACTCGTCTTCTCATCTATGCTGCCAAGCTAATTGAAGCAGGAATTTCCCCTCGTCGTGCTGCTGAAGTGGCGGTAGCTTCGTCTGTAACCGACGATGTAGAGACTCAGCGGAGCATTCGGGAAGTCGTCTCCGCTGTCTTTGAATAGGCGGTAATTTTGGCCCAAAATAGTGGTAATAACATAGGGCAGTTATCGGATAGAGTTGAGCTTGAACAGGTGAGTAGGATACTACTCATGTATAGCCAAGCTTTGGCGGGCACCAATGTTCAAATTTGCTCTTACGAGGACTCGGAGTGGTGGATACACCCAGACATGCCCACAACGGATGGAACCACTATCCTCCTACCTCTCTACGTGGACAGGTATGATTCTGAAGAGGAAAACTTCGCTTGGTACAAGGTGGCCGCTACCCATCAAGCAGGCCATATCGAATTCGGCACCTTTAATTTCTCCTTCGAGAAGGTAGCCGGCCTATTTCCCAACCGGCGACACCAACTGCCATCAACAAACGCGGCTGGCCTGACTGACATAGAGAGGTTCTTCAGTCTCTTCGATGACAGAAAGCTCTCCACCGATATATTTACATTGGTGGAGGACGCCAGAATTGATTACCTCCTGAAGCAGGAATACCCCGGAATTAAGAGCAGCTATCAGCAGATTCAGCAGGAGTCTCTATCGAGGAGACCCCCTCCCTCCTCTCTCCCCCTGAGGGAAGCCCTCCTTGAGATTCTCATCTGGATGGGTCTCGGCAGCGAACCTCCAGTGATCCCCGTCATCCTTCGTGGTTTACTTCAATCAGCAGTACAAATCCTTCAGCGCGTACAATCGCTGGAGGCGACCGTCCAAGATTCTGCCGAGGCTACTCTTGGCCTCTATAAGATTATCAGTGCTATTCCCAACAAGCGGCTCCCCGCGGAGCAAGGAAGTATGACCGATTTGAATGATGCCGAGTTTATCGCCGCTGCTAATGTCTCAAATGCCGGAGAAAATAAGGAAGGCAGTGCTCTTGGGCCGGACACAGAGTTTCCTTACCAGTCCTCCATAGAAGTGGAATTACGAGGTAGCTCTGATACTGAATCCTTCTCCCTTGAGGATGTCAAAAGATCCGTCAACAGGGAAATAGACCCCACCGAGGTTCTGCGTGACTATTACCCCTCTTCCGGTTTCTATGTGGCTGAACTCCCTACTGGAGCCCAATCCCAAGAAATCTCCTCCGATAAGCGGGGCGAAGAGAGGCGCAAGCCTAGGCTTTTTACATTGGCGGAGACACTGGAGAAAGAAGAGGTACAATCTTTCCTCTACGACGAATGGAATTTCCGAACTTGTTGCTATTTGCCGAGATGGTGCCGGGTCAGAGAGATACCATTGCCCAATGGAAGTGCTGATTTCTTCAAGGAAACCCTGACCCGCAATTCCTCGCTCGCCATGCAACTTCGCAAGCAATTTGAAATGCTGGCTCCGCAGCGCTTAATAAAGTTGACCAAACTCCAAGATGGTGAAGAATTCGACTTAGATGCTATGATCGAAT
>SDBU01008885.1_pt1 | contig 11348 bp, 9 predicted proteins | sample 2277071 | NCBI WGS metagenome assembly SDBU01 (sample SAMN10397929, study PRJNA504765) | marine sediment metagenome | isolation source: marine sediment core GS08_GC12, 126 cmbsf | place: Arctic Ocean: Gakkel Ridge, Loki's castle | collected 2008 | reverse complement strand
CTTTCTGGCTCAGTGGCTGGTTCTCAAGTGGCGGGCAGTCATTTCTTTGGTGCTCTTCGCATCGATGGTTTCATGCCCGCTGATGAGTTCAGGAGAGCAATGGATGGGATGATAAAGGCATACCATGATTTGCCAAAGGCAGCGGGTGTGGACAGAATATACCTGGCGGGTGAGGTCGAAGAAGAGATAAAAAAAGAACGGCGAAGCGATGGCATTCCGCTCCACCCCACTGTGGTCACTTCGCTTCAGGAGTTAGCCAAAGAACTGGGCCTTGAATACGGCCTTTAGCAAGAGCCAAGTAACTATTCAAGAAGGACAATGAACTGCTATTAAGCTGCCCGTTTGGGATTCACTTTACGCTATGACTTTTTGCCCAATATTGCAGATGACAACAGTATCGTCCTATCCAGACTGGGTTGAGAACGCTTGGCAACATGTTCTAAGCCATTGTACGCATTTTGCCTCAAGAGTCTCACTGGCTTTTCGAGTAGGGCAGCATCATCTTCTGAAATTAACAGCATTGTCTGGTTGACAACTTCTTCCGCCACTTGACGGAAGTCCGCCACCTGACGGAAGTCCTCCTGACGAAGGACCTCCTCCTGACGAGGGGCCACCACAATAATATCACTGTCGATTTAAAAGGATGCGGCATCAGGTCAAGAATACAAGCTGCCTGATGCCGCACTTTATTAATAAAACGGTGCTCTTAAAAGTACCGCTTGCCAGAGGCATAATGAGACTCAGAGGGTGGCATTCTCTTCTTGTGTAAGGAGCCAAGTTGAACAGAACAAGCGATTGTTACCTTAACTGCACAATTCGCTACATTATTTCTAGTAGTATTACACCGTCTATTTTTCTGCTGGATTACTTACTTGTAGGAAAGGCATGGGACAGAAGATAAAGGAGCAAGTTAGCAGCAACGTGGGTGGTCGTTTGGCTACAGTCATTATCTGGACTCAAGCATACCAGATCAACACCAACTATTTTACCTTTTTTCGCTATACCTATAAGGGTATCCCGTATTTCTAAATAAGTTAAGCCACCGGGCTCAGGATAGCTTTGACCAGGCCCTTCCGATGGATCCAAACCATCAATATCAATGCTGACATAGATGTTCTTCGCCTCGGGAATGCTATCTACTACTTTGCTGGCTCCTATCTTCCGGAACCTATCAGCTGTAACTAAGTTTACTCCGTACTCCATTGCTGCGTCGTACATACTTTTATTGTTTGGATTTAAAAACTGTCTTATACCAATTGCTGTAATGTTGTGGATAAAGGGCAGTTCAGAACAACGCCTCATTGGGCAAGCATTGAACATGTTCGATCCGCCCCTCTGATCTTGAAAGTCGAAATGGGCATCGAAATATACTATGTCAAGGGGATCATACCTATCAAAAGCTCTTATCAGTGGGAAACTGGTGGAATGGTCTCCGCCAATAGACAGTGGTAAAGCACCACGGTCTAGGATTCTCCTTATTGTTGTCGTTATCCTTTCAAAGTTCCGCTCGTTATTCATGTCTGGCCTGATGTTTACATTACCACAGTCGGTCATGGTGACGCCTTTCAACATCCACTGGCCAGTTTCGACATCGAACCATCCGTTCGCCGATGTGCCCAGAACGGCGTCATAATAACGGAAGAGATGTCTTGCTTCCCTCATGGCTTTGGGAGTTTTCCTAGTATTCGCGCGGCAAACTAGTTCAGACAGATCCCAAGGCACACCTATGAGTGCGATATCAGCCGTGAGCTCATCAATGTTGCTACATACAGGCATCCCCCAAAGCGTCGTTACCCCCGATACCACATCTGTTGTCTCCACAAGGTCCTTCACGGGTTTTGTCACGTTTACGTCCTCCTAAATATAAATAATAAATTCATGTTGCAAAGTAATTTTACGGTGGAACCGAAGGTTATAGCCTGCTCATAACACGATCGACGCATTCTAAAGTCTTATCTGCATCTCTCTCAGTCAAGCCTCCGGAAACATACCACCTTCCACGATAACTGAGGATACCCTCTTCAAACAGGAGTAAGCGGAAGTTTAGTTGTCTCTCGGCATCTGCTCCCTTCAAGTCCCTAGCGGAGTAAGCGATTTCCTTATCTATAAACTCGGTCCAGAATACTCCTGTGGCTCCTTGGATAAGCATGGGTATGCTGTGCCGTTTACTGATATCTCTGAAACCCTTTATCAATCGGTATTGTATTTTATCGATTTTATTATAGAAAGAACCGTGGTCTTTTTCGAGTATTTTTAGAGTGGCTATTCCGGCAGCGAATGCGAGAGGATTAGCATTAAAGGTGCCTGCACCAACAACTCGCTGTTGAATAATAAGGTCAAGGATTTCTTTCTTTCCGGCAACCGCTGCCATGGGAAAACCTCCTGCCATTGCCTTACCGAAAGTGGCGATATCCGGCGTCACACCCAATTTTCCCTGTGCGGAATGTAAACCTACCCTGAAACCAGTGATTATCTCGTCAAAACTCAATACTATCCCGTATTTGGTGCATAACTCCCGCACCCTTTCAAGGTAGCCTAGACGCGGCGAGCAACAACCGGCATTACAGAGAATTGGTTCCATGTGAATCATGGCCACCTCTTCCCCGTACTTCTCCAGGACTCTCTCCAGAACATCTATCTCATTCCACGGCAGCAAAAAGGACTGTTCGTAGGCATCAGGATCCATGCCCTCACACCGACGCGGGTCGCTATCGCTTACAATGGCAATGGGTTTCCCCATTATTTGATCATTGACTAATCCACCCTGCACATTATCTATCCATCCGTGATAGTGCCCCTCGAATCGGATAAAATAACGTCTCTTCGTATAGGCACGGGCTAGTCTGATAGCAAGCTGGACAGCCTCTGACCCTGTTACAGCGAATCGAACCCTTTCAGCACATGGAACAAGCTGCGCAAACTTCTCAGCCAACTCTATTTCCATTGGTGTCTGAAATATCCCAGGCAGGTAGTATAGGGTACTTAATTGATTCTTCAAGGCTTCAAGGTATTCCTCATTACTGTTGCCCAAAATGCCTGGACCCATCCCAGCTATATAATCTATATAGTCGTTGCCATCTACGTCGCGAAGGTGAGCCCCGTTTCCACTAGCGATGAAAAACGGTTTAAGGCCTTTCACAAATTTACCAAGGTTGCTCTGTGACCCCGGTGTAACCTTGGTAGCTTTTTCATACAGTTCCAGAGACTTCGAAAGTGGCTTCATTTCATAGTCCTCCCTGTCATAAGCTGTGAGCAAGTGCGGTAGATTATAACGTCTGACATCTTCATCTGCCAATTTATCTCGACCAAGAAATATAAGGACGCGGTTTGTGTTCTTCTTCTCTCCAGATTTTTAAGAATCCATTCATCAGCATAATGCCGATAACCATCACCAAGACAGCCTCAACTCGAGCACTCCTCCGAGTTATGACTAACAAATAGGAGTCCCTATATAAGTTTGAAGCTACATTCCCCATCTATTTCCATAAGCGCCTTATTTCGAAGATTACCGGGTTATCACTGTCAGGGCAGGCTACTATAGCAGTATCAGGGTCTCGTGACCAGGGATACGATGCGCCAAACATCAGCCCGTGGGCATCAGGGTATAGAGAAGTGAAAGCAGGCAGGCATATGCCTTCAGGGGCTACGTTTCCCTTGCCTTTGATAACCCATTCATCGCCAACTTTATGGCCAGCATCACAGGTGCCCTTTTGAGATATTACCTTGATTATTACATCATGCTGCTCAGCCATATTTCTTTCTCCTTTTGCTTACTTATTTTCACAGAATATCAGCCTGTTTTTAGGATATTTGAATTAAGCGGAATGACCCTCTTCGCCATCGCCATAGGCCATTCTGATATCCCTCCGTTACAATGTGAGCCAGTTATACCACTTAAATTATAGCTGCCAGGTCGGATAACAATCCCATGCGGAGTAGCCTTTATGTCGTTCTGGCAAGATGATGTAATTGCTTCATTACTCAGTACCCAGGCCAAGGCAAACTGGGGTAGACTGCGACCATACTCTTTGGCAATCTGCTTAAGAGAGACTACAGCCTCAAAGTCAGCGGCTAACCAGTAACGCTCACGGTACATCCCCCCGATACTTTCAAGAGTAAACCTGATGCCATCGCCTGGCAGTTTATTCTAATTAATACAGCTAACAGCAGCGCAAGTGACTTTCCCTTAATTCTGTCCCTCCAGCCCATGTGCTCCCAGATTAAGTATCTCGCCAAGTATTTGTGTCAGAATCCCCCGTTTCAACCTTGAGGCTTTAGATCAGCTACAATGGAATGCAGGATATCCAGCGCTTTATCCACTTCCTCAGCGGTAATCACCAGTGGGGGACAAAAAGCGATTCTGTCGCCCGGAGTAGAACCAATGTCGGACACCCGTATATACATCCCCTTCTCCCACCCCTTATCCTGTATCTGCTGCATTATGTTCAACTTTCGGTCAAACGGCTTTTTAGTAGCCTTATCGGCTACTATCTCGATGCCCAGCATCAAGCCAAGCCCGCTAACCTCGCCGACATAGGGCAATGGCTCAAAGTCCCGCTTAAGGCGCTCCAGGGCATACTTACCTATTTTAGCTGCATTCTCAACTATCTTGTCCCTCAGATATATCTCCATCGTTTTAACTGCGGCGATAGCACATGCGGGATGTCCAGCGTAAGTGTAGGAAATGAAACTCCTGCCCTTAAGCGTCTCCCAGATTTCGTCGCTAAAAGCTACCGCTCCAAAAGGAAGATAGGCACTGGTAATCCCTTTAGCCATAACCAGTATATCTGGTTTAACCCCCCAGTGTTCCACGGTGAACATCTTCCCGGTTCGGCCAAAGCCACACATAACCTCATCAGCAATGAGTAACACGTTATACTTGGTGCATATCTTCCTTACAATCGGCCAGTACTCGGGAGGCGGAACAATCATACCCCCAGCACCAATTTCCGGTTCGGCAATAAAGGCAGCTATATCGTTTGCTCCCTCTTTCTCAATAACTTCGGCAAGATATCGAGCGCAATGAATGTTACAACTGGGATATTCTTTGCCAAACATACAGCGATAACAGTAGTATGACGGTATATGCATAAAACCAGGCATCAGCGGGGCTACACCCCTTCCCAACCCTCCCCGGCCAGAACCAGTGGCAGACAATCCTCCACCAGCAGTACCGTGATATGAATCATACAGGCCAATAATTTTATACTTACCTGTACCTTTAACGCTCCAATATAAGCGAGCCAACCTGAAAGCAAGGTCTACACCCTCCGAGCCCCCAGTGGTGAAGTTGAAATGGTCTAATCCCTTCGGGACTAACTCACTCAGTTTCTGACCACATTTGATAGTAGGCTCATTAGAAACCCCAAAGAATAGCATGCCAAACTGCAATTTCTCCAGCTCTTCTCGTATGGCATTGATAATTTCCGTTTGTCCATAGCCTAAATTGACGCAAATTAGTTGAGAGCCGCTATCAATATATTCCTTACCTTCTGTATCTTGTAAGTATATGCCGTGACTTTTATCAATTACGATGCCGTTATTCTTCCCAATAGCCCACTTACTGTGTACTATATGCTCACGGTCCCACTTGAGAAGCTCTTCTGTTCTCTTACTAACCATCTTTTCCACCTTATTTAATTATTTCACCGGGTGCTCTTCCAGAGGCCGCAAGTCTTTAGCTACAGCATCTAGTCCGAGCTCTTTCAGCGCCTCATCTTTTAGCTCACCCTGGGAGAGGTTCACCCATAGAATCTTTTCCATGTAGCCGTTTGCCATGTTTCGCCTCCTACATTTAGTTCATTATACCAACCGCCACTCTTTTACCTCCCACTCTTAACAAGCCTTTTGTCGGAACGACTCAAACTGAACTATACTATCTCCATCACCGCCTTGATTAAGTCCTCTTTCTGGGGCATATAGAAGTTCTCCAGAGAAGCTATATAGGGGATAGGTGTATCCGGTGCCGTGACCCTTTTAATCGGAGCGTCAAGAAGGTCGAAGCCCTGTTCGGCGACCAGACCGGCAATAATAGTTGCCGAACTCCCGTTACTGGAATCCTCGCTCATAATCACCAGCCTCCCCGTTTTTTTCACCGAGTTGAGAATGGTCTCCATGTCCAGAGGCACCAGGGTGCGAGGGTCGACAATCTCTACGCTTATACCCTTCTCTTGAAGCTTCGGAGCTGCCGCCAGGGCTTGGTGAACCATATACCCTATGGCAACGACGGTAACATCACTGCCCTCTCTCTTGATATCCGCCTTCCCCAAGGGTATGGTATACTCCTCCTCCGGCACCACACTTTTTATACCCTGGAATATTAGCATCGTATATTCAAAAAACAGCACCGGGCTGTCGTCTCTGATTGCCGTTTTCATCAAGCCTTTAGCATCATATGGCGTCGATGGCACCACCAGCTTAAGCCCAGGGATAGCCATAAAAATTCCTTCGTGGGTCGCCGAGTGACGGTGGTCGTTTTGGTTACCGCAACCGACTGTTGTCTTAATGGTTAGGGGCATTTTCAGCTGTCCCGCGCTTAGATACCTCAAAATTGTGGCTTGGTCCCATATTTCATCCATAGCCAGACCGAGAAAGGGACCGCACATTATCTCGGCAATCGGTCTCATTCCTCCCATGGCGGTACCAATAGCCACTCCGATGATGCCGTCCTCGGAGACTGGCGTGTCCTTTATCCTTGCCGAACCCCACTTATCATATATACCCTTGGTTTGACCGTATATTCCCCCGCAAAGACCTATATCCTCACCCATCATAAACACGGTTGGGTCCCTCTCCATTTCCTCATAAATAGCGGCCGCTATAGCTTGATTTAACCTTAATTCTTTCATTATTTTCACCTTCCTAACCCCATACATATTCTAAAGTTTCTTCAGGTTTGGGAAATGAACTCTCCACGGCAAATTTTACCGCCTCATCTATCTCCGTCAATATCCTCTTGTCCATCTCAGCTACTGCCTCTTCGGTTAATATCCCCGCCAAGATAAGCTGCTTTCTGAATTTATCGATAGCGTCCTTCTTCATCCACTCCCGAACCTCCTCTTTGGTGCGATATACCTGCGGGTCACCATCAAAGGCCCCATAGAAGCGGTAGGTTTTAGCCTCGATAAGGGTAGGGCCTTCGCCGGCCCGGGCTCGGGCTACTGCCTTGCCTACTGCCTCATACACCGCTAGCACGTCCATACCATCAACCACGACGCCGGGAATGCCGTACCCGACCGCCCTATCGGCAATATCGTGGATGTTTATGGTCTCATACAGAGGCGTGAAGTCACCATACAGGTTATTTGAGCAGAGGAAGACGATAGGAGCCTTCCAGGTTGAAGCAAAATTCAGTCCCTCGTGAAATCTGCCCTCATTAGAGGTGGCATCCCCAAAGAAGGCGATAACGACCCGGTCTTTTCCCTGCATCTTCGATGCCATGGCAATCCCGGTACCAATTGGGATGCCAGCCGCCAGAGTCCCATCACCACCCATCATACCTAACTCTACCGCGATAAAATGCACAGGGTTGCAACGTCCCCTGGAGTAACCATCTACCTTACCAAAATGTTCAGCCATTAGCCGGTCCGTTGGACACCCCTTACCAATCATCTCGGGTAATGGACGAACGCTGGTTCTGATATAGTCATCCTTCCTCAGCTGAGCACAGGCACCCACGCCGACGGCTTCTTGCCCTATAGCCGTCTGGATTTTCAAGGTGCGCCCTGGTATCATATTTTCCTCCATTAACCTCTCCTCAAAGCGCCGGCTGAGGAGCATCTTACGGAACATATCCAACAATTTTTCTTTTGGTATCTTTTCTAATGTTGACATGTATTATCCTCCCTTAATCCTCCTTATTAGTTTCCATTGCTGACCTGGCTACTCTCTTTTGCTCTCACCCCCTTTGGTCAGGCAAAAATCACCGATGCCCATTATTTAATCTCCTACCTTCCTATTGTTTCCCCATCCTGCTATTTGAGGCGTAAATATATAAAGTTCCCCTGAATGTCAGCTCAATGGCTATTTGAAGGAGGGGGATTTTTGGCTCCAAGCCACATTGAGCCAGCATCTACAATAATAGTCACTCCCGAAACATAACTCGCGGCATCGGAGGCTAAGAACAAGGCGACATTGGCGATTTCTTCTGGTCTGGATATGCGACCCAGTGGTGTCTCAGATTCAACAGCCTTTCGATGCTCAGGATGCTTTAATTCCGCCTCCGCAGCTCCCTCTGTCATTACTGTCGAAGGAGCAATAGCATTGGCACGTATATTATAGGGTCCAAGCTCCATTGCCAGCTGCCCCGTAAGGGCTACTACACCTGCCTTGGCAGTGGCATAAGCGCCAGTCCTCTCTCTGGGTCTGACGTAGGACCGTGACGACATATTAATGATACTGCCTCCTTGTTTCTGTGCAATCATCCGCTTGGCTGCTGCCTGCGAGGTCAGAAAATAGCCCTTGAGAGTGATATCAAGCATTAAGTCCCAATCTCTTTCACTAAGGTCAATTAAAGTTGAAATAGGTACCATTACTGCAGTATTGACCAGGATATCAATGCTCCCCAGCCCATCTACTACCTTTTGTATTGTTTGCTCGACATCCCTTTTATTGGTGATGTCGAACTGTATAGCCAACGAGCGCCGGCCAAGCTTACGAACTTCCTCAGCAGTCGCCTCTAGTCCCTCAGTTACAACATCAGCCACAGCCACGTCAGCCCCAGCCTCAGCAAAAGCCAGAGCCATAACCCTACCCAGTCCCCTCCTGCCACCAGCAATGAGCGCTATCTTATTAGTCAGATAAAAATCTTTGATACCCATATTTTAGCCCGTTTTCCTTTCTAGTTCAACAACTCATTTAAGAATAAGGTTTGGTAGCCACAGAATTATTTGGGGAAATGCAATACAAAATCCTATGCCTCTCCTGTGGTAACATACCTTACTATCTGGTCTTTGTTTAGCCCTATCAGACCCATATCTTCGAGGGATGTGGCGCCTTCCCAATAGTTAACACCCATCATCGTGCTCATCACTGTGACGATGCCCTTCGTTACTGGCGTTGGAATGCCTAATAAATCCCCTAGTTGTGATAAGGAAACATAGAAGTAACGTAGGTCCTCTTCGATAATACTCTTAACGTGCGGTATCGCCATGAATATATCAGCGTGCGTAGATTTCCGTAGAGTTTCTGCCAAGTCCTTTCCCTCGGTATAACCGTATTGTTTAGAAACGGTCTCAGCTGCCGTGGGTATATCAATTCCCAACTCCTTGGCAACAGCTAGTCTTTCCCTGTCATAGGATTCAATCAATCTTCCTGCCGGGATTGTGGCTTCGCCAAAAAGTCTGACCCCACCTCGGCTCCCGTCACTATATCGGTCGAATATCAAACCAGCCATGGGAAGAGCGAGTGTTACATGTATCGAGGTATTTATGTTTTCCAGGCTGGTCCACAACACGTTTGGCCTCTTCTCGTACTGAGGATAAATAGTATGCATTATTTCTAATATACGGTCTGTTTTTATCGCTGGAAATGCTGAGAATGCTATTTTGTTCTTGATTTTGTATATATGGGTGGATGCAGGTCCCGTATTGGCAGCAGCGTATTGGAAAGTGCTTGCCTCAGCTAAAGTAATCTTATCGAAGATTCCCAGTTCCCTGAGCTTGCCGGCGAACCTCAGGCAGGCCCAGTAGGATGTGTTAACCAGTACGCTTTGCCCCTCCTCAAGGTGCGGTGAGATCGCATCGAAAAAGGCTCTATGGCCAAAGGCAGGTACCGTCACCATGATTAAGTCCACGCCTTTGACCGCTTCCTTAGGATCGGTAGTCACAAGATTGAGCTTAGCAAGGCCGGCCTTGCCCGACTGAGTATTACCCGTTACTTCTATTCCACCTTGTGCTATGATCGGCTCGATACTGCTGCTGAACCGGTTTAACTGAAATAGATTTACTTGATAATCCATCAGTGCCAGGTCACCAGCAAGAGGCATAGCTGCATTACCACCACCGCAAACTAATATTTTAGGTAATCCCTTTACCATTAGAACCTCCTTTTAACTCATATATCATTCTAGAGAAAATTCTTACAAGTTTCCTTTAAATCCCAAAGCAAACAACCATAAATATCGAGGTGAATGCCTTCTCAATCGTTAAAAAAGTTACACCCATTCCTATTGACTCATGACCAGATAGCCTCATTCGGAACGCTCAAAATATAACATATCAATTCCAGTGATAAAGCCGAGTGCTGCTGGTATTCCTTCCTCTTACCTCCACCAACATGGCCTCTGCGTATTCATCTGCTATCATCTCGTCGCATCCTCTGCAGCAAAGATTCCTAACGGGATGGGTTTAACTGGGGGTCGAGGGGTAAACCATCCCATTTCTGCCGCCGGCTGCTTTGTTTCCATGGATATCATCTGAACAATGGTGGGCTCGCACATCCTTCCCTGACAATTTCCCATCCCTGTCCTAGTCAATCTTTTAACTTCTTGTATGTCTATCGCTCCGTCCGCAATAGTCCGTCGGATTTCTCCAGCGGTAACTTCTTCGCATCTGCAGATGACGGTATCATCTGTGATTCGAGTGAATAATCCCCGCCGGATTGAAAATATTTCATTCAGAGCAGATTCGAATCTTCTTAACCCTCTCAATTTTTTGAATATGGGTGAGGAACGATGTCGGGCTTCTCCTTGAGTGATGTATCCCAATTGTTGGCAAGCCTTAATAGCAGCGAGACGGCCTTCCTCCATGGATACGAGAACTCCACCTATTCCAGCCCCATCCCCAACGACAAAAACTCCAGGTAGACTAGTTTCCATATTTTCATCATGGCAAGGAACCCAGGTTCCTAAACAGGGCTCATACTTATGCTCACAGCCGCAAAGCCTAGACAACCTAGTGGAAGGAATAAGCCCATATCCAGTACAGATGGTGTCCACCTCGACTATTTTTTCTGTCCCTGGTATAGTTTCCCCGTCCTTATCGACTCTGGCATATACTGCTTCTTTGACCTCTTCTTTTCCCCGAGCTTCGACGATGGCATGGGACATCAAATAAGGTATTTTACTCCTTCGTAACTGCCATAAATAATTCAATCCATCCTTAATCAATGCCCATTGTCCCCAAAGTCGGGGAAGATATTTCAATACAGTCGTGGAAGGAGCAGCTTCTAATACGGATATCACTTCTGCTCCAGCTTGCACTAGCTGGTTTGCTAGAACTAACTGTAAGGGGCCTGTCCCGGCTAAGAGTATCCTTTTCCCTGGTAATACCCTTTCAGTTTTGACCATCCTCAGTGCCCCACCCGCGGCGAAGATACCAGGTAGGGTCCAGCCCGGGAAAGGCATAGGC
>SDBU01008884.1_pt1 | contig 11350 bp, 5 predicted proteins | sample 2277071 | NCBI WGS metagenome assembly SDBU01 (sample SAMN10397929, study PRJNA504765) | marine sediment metagenome | isolation source: marine sediment core GS08_GC12, 126 cmbsf | place: Arctic Ocean: Gakkel Ridge, Loki's castle | collected 2008 | reverse complement strand
CATATGAATGTCTCCAAAATGCTAATGATGGTATCTCTTCATTCTCTTTAAAAATGCTGTTACTAATCCACGGGAGGACCATTTTTTAATGAATTCGGTCCAAGTTCCTTAATTATTTTTGAGATCTCAGAAGCTGATTCGGCAAATTGACCGGCCATGGCAGAAGATATATTTATCATCTGTAACCTTCGACCTTCCAAACCAATTTCCTCAAGTAATTTTCGGGCGAATTCCACCCTGCGCTTTGCGTTTACATTACCTTCCAGGTAATGGCAATCTCCTTCCAGTCAACCCGCTACCAATGCGCCGTCAGCGCCTTCCTCAAACGCGCGCAATAAGTGGATCACATCAACTCGACCCGTGCATGGGACCTCGATAATCTTGATCGCGGGAGGGTATTGAATTCGAAGACTGCCTGCCAAATCCGCAGCATTGTAAGCACAATGGGTGCAGCAAAAGGCGACTATTTGCGGTTGGTTGTCGGACATCATCACACTCCAGCAAACAAAGCATCGAGTTTAATCATGATTTGGTCATCTTGATAGTGCAATAATTCTATTGCCTTGGCTGGACACTCGGATACGCAAGTACCGCAACCCTGGCAAACGGTTGGTTCAATATAGGCCGCACCTATGATTTCTCCGGTTCCTTCAAGGCTCCCATCAATAATTGGAACATCAAAGGGGCACACTCTCACACAAGTGAGGCAGCCGACACATTTACTCTGATCGACTTCTGCGATAACCCCACCAGCCGTAAGAGTTTCATTCGAAAGTACTATTGAAGCGCGTGAGGCAGCTGCCTGAGCATGAGCGATGGTTTCATCCATGAGCTTCGGATAGTGGGCCATCCCAGCCATGTATAAGCCATCGGAAGCAAAATCAACGGGTCGTAGCTTTACGTGTGCTTCTAAGAAGAATCCGTCGCCATCGATAGCTGTTTTGCACGTTGAAGCTAGTTGATGTGCCCCTTCCGAAGGAATGATCGGATTGCTCAAAATAATAACGTCGGGATTAAGCGTCAAAGGCAGTCCAAGTGCATGGTCTACGATTTTGACTTCCGGGCGTCCATCGATGATCTGTACATCTGGTTGTTGATCAGGTTCATAACGAACAAACCGAACACCCAACTCTCTGGCCTTCGTATACAGGTTTTCCTTGAAGCCGTACGTTCGAATGTCTTGATATAAGACGGTTATTTGTGCTTCAGGCTTAAGTGTTTTAAGAGCAATAATGTTCTTCAGAGCGGTCGTGCAGCATATGCGGGAACAGTAGCGATCTGCTGGACCAACACATTGGATAAAGACTACTTCATCGGGCAGGTCGTCATTCAGGATATCACGTGTCGGTTGTATCGAATCAATCAACCGGGGTTGTTTCCCCTCGGCGGTTGCCAACAGGGCTTCGAACTCCAGACCAGTCAATACCATAGGCGATGACCCATATCCGTATTCGTCACCGCGATACTCTTGCCCGCCGGTCGCTAAAATGGTTACCCCATGTTTGAGCTCGATGAGTTTGTCTGATCCAGCTCGCAATTTTGTTGTGAAATTTCCTTTGAAGCCGCGCGAATCCTGTACTTCATGCTCCAAATAGAACTTAATCCTGGGATTAGTTTCCACGCGATCGATCAAATCAGTTAGGAACGCCTGAGGGTCATCCCCAGTTGCAGTTCGGTAAACATGCCGAAGGTTACCGCCTAATTCAGGCTCGCGCTCAACCAGGTGAACATCAAACCCGCCCTCAGCCAACGCAAGTGCAGTGGTCATCCCGGCAATTCCACCTCCCACGACCAAAGCAGAATGTTCAATTTCAACTTGAGTGGTGGTGAGGGGCTTCAACGTTGATACCCGGGCTGTCGTCATTCTCACAAGATCTTTTGCTTTCGAAGTGGCTGCCTCTCGATCGTTGGAATGTACCCATGAGCACTGGTTGCGAATGTTGGCCATATCGAAGAGCGCTGGGTTTAGACCGCCGGTTCGGATGCAATCTTGGAAGAGTGCTCCATGTGTATGTGGTGTACAGGATGCGACGACGACTCGATTGAGCCCTAATTCCTTAACCTGCTCACTGATATGAGCAATGCTGTCCTGAGAGCAAGTATATAGGTTCTGTTCGGCGTGAACGACACCAGGAAGTTCCTTGGCATGCTCAACAACATCATCAATGCTGATGAACCCACCGATGTTGGAGCCGCAATGACAAACGAATACTCCGGTTCTGATTTCTTCTTCGGATGTATCGCGCTCAGGTGGATATTCAGATTTCTGAGCTAAGCTGTGTCTTGATGCTGCTAGAAGCGAGGCTGAACGCGCCGCAGCGCCGCTTGCCTCTACCACCGTTTCGGGGATGTCCTTCGGCTCACGGAATGGACCAGCAACAAAAATTCCATTGCGCGATGTCTCAAGTGGATTAAAGAGCGTTGTATGGCAAAAACCGTACTCATCTAATTCAATGCCCAGGTCATTGCCCAGGGATTTAACCGAATCCGAAATTTCCATCCCAACGGAAAGGACGACGAGATCAAATTCTTCTTCAACAATATTTGAATGGAGAATGGAGGCTGTAGACTGGAGACTAGAGGCCAAGATTGCAGCCTGGTCCCCGTTCCCTGATCCCTGATCCCTTACGTATTTCAGGATCAGATTTCCTGTCTCTGGAGCTTCTTTCATTTCAGAAATTCGGCAGCGGGTGTAATCAATCCCGTACTGATCTTTTGCCCGGTTGTAGTAGGAGAAATAACCCTTGCTGAAAGATCGCATGTCCATCATGAAGATATGGACCTCGGTTTCCGGGTCGTGCTCTTTTGCCATGATGGCTTCTTTGGTCGCATACATACAACAAACGGCTGAGCAGTAATCGTGACTCTGGTCCCGAGAACCTACGCATTGCAGGAAGGCGATCCGTTTTGCAGGCGCATTATCCATGGGGCGGAGGACATGACCGCTGGTGGGTCCGGAAGCCGAGAGTAATCTTTCGAATTGCAGTGCAGTGACGACGTTGGGATAGCGCCCGAGCCCATATTCTTGTGAGAGTTCGGCCTGATAAATCTGGAAGCCCGGAGCCAAGATCACTGCACCGACTTCGATCTCATCGATGCTCTCCGTCATGTTGTGATCGACGGCGTTGGTACCACACACATACTGACAAGAAAGGCATTCGGAACAGATAGCGCAGCTCAGGCAGCGTGCGGCTTCAGCCTGGGCGAGCTCGTCTGTGTATCCTAGCTCAATCTCTTGAAAATTATCTATTCGATTTTCAACGGATAGTTCGGGAAGGGGAACCCGTCCGGCGGGAATGATGTCACCGGTATCGACTCTGGCTTGTAGCTCGGCATTGCTGAAAGTAACCACGGGTAGATCTGGTTTAGGTGCTGGTTCAAGATCTTCGCCGTGAAGGTACTTGAGCACACTCTGCGCGGCTTTATGGCCTGAGGCAACGGCTTCAATGACAAAGGAAGTGCCGGAAACGCTATCACCCGCAGCGAATACACCAGGTCGAGTAGCAGCCATGGTGTTGGGGTTGATGGCGATTGTGCGCTGATCTGTGATGCCAACCCCGGCATCGTCAGGGATAAACGCTAATCCAGCACGCTGGCCAACAGAGAATATGATCGTATCCGCCTTGAGGATGTGTTCTGAGTCAGGATCTGTCTCAACCGAAAGCCGCCCGTCATGATCAAATGAAAAAGCCTCAACATTTAAGCATTCAACCCCCGCGACGTTTCCATTCCCATCATCAACGATTCGCACGAAGGTTCGATCTGCATGAATGACTACACCTTCCTCTTCGGCAGCATCAACCTCCCAATCGTGGCAGGGCAGGGCATCACGTGGCTCGAGACAGGCCATATGTACTTCGGCACCCAGACGGACAGCTGTCCTGGCGCAGTCAAAAGCAACGTTTCCACCACCTAAAACCAGAACACGCTTTCCTATCTCCGGGGGGTTATCCAGGCGAACATCGCGAAGAAAACGCGTATTGATAAGCACATTATTTAGATCAGCGCCAGGAATGGGTAATCGAATCCCCTCGTGGGCGCCAACAGTGATAAGGACAGCATCGAAGCCATCATCGAAGAGTTGATCAAGGTCGTCAATCCGAGTGTTTAATCTAAGATCAATGCCCAAATCGACGATATCAGCAATTTCCCTTTCGATGATCTCAGTTGAAAGACGATACTCGGGAACGCCGACCCTAAGCATCCCACCAGCGACCGGAAGTGCTTCGAATACGGTGACGCCAAATCCAATAGTGGCCAGATCTTGAGCAGCCGTTAGACCGCAAGGACCTGCACCGATGATGGCGACTTTTTGTTCGTACAATAGTTCGGCAGCTTCTCGAGGTTCGCGTGGGTTTGCGTAAACTTTATCCGTTACAAACCGTTTCAATGCGCGAATGTTAACGGGTTCATCGACAAGTCCACGGTTACATGCGTCCTCACATCTGTGATTGCAGATGCGACCACAGATGCCTGGAAATGGGTTGTCCTCCTTGATTACTCGGAGGGCATCCTCGTAGCGGCCCTCGCGTATGAGCGCAATATAACCCTGGGCGCGCTGTCCAGAGGGACATGCATCACGACAGGGGGCGATACCGAGCTTTTCTATGGCATAAGCGTTGGGGACAGCTTGAGGGTAGAGTATATAAGCCGCCCGACGGAGCGAGAGACCTTCATTGAATTCGTCCGGAATTACCACTGGACAAACATCGACGCAATCTCCGCAGCCTACGCATTTGTCCAGATCTATGTAGCGTGGTTTTTGTCGAAGTTTGACGGAGAAATTCCCAGCTTCACCATCTATCCGGATAACTTCGGTATCGACCAGTGTTTCGATGTTCAGATGACGGCCGGTTTCAACAAGCTTCGGGCTGATGGTACACATAGCACAATCGTTAGTGGGGAAGGTTTTATCCAGTTGCGCCATGTGACCGCCGATGGCCGACTTAGCTTCTATCAGATAAACCTTAAATCCCTGGTCAGCAAGGTCGAGACTGGCCTGCATGCCGGCGATACCACCCCCAACCACCATCACCGCGCCAATTGGGTTTGATGGCATTAATGGGGCAGAGTTGTTATCAGTGATGTTTACTAGTTGATATTCTTCAGGCACGCATCTTCTCCGGGTAACAAAATAAACCACTGCATGGCAACCTTGTTGAAAGCCATGGTGGAAGTGCGATTATTCATTAGTAAAAAAAGGAGCGAAATTGCCTCTTCACACCTGTAATTACCCTTGATAAGAACAATGATAGTGGGTGGTATGTGAAGGGCTCCAGTGCCGGATGTCACCGCAAGAATAGACAAACTTCATCCGCTTTGGCGGAACAAGAATGGAAAAAAAATTGATATGAATTGTTCAACATTTCACGAATTGGTGAGGCGAAATTTGAGGGGTCACTGCAGTGAGGCTACACAATTATCACCCTTGCGAAGGTTTCATGAGATGACCTGGGGTAGGGTGAAAAACCTTCGCAAGGGTTAAGAGCGGCTATTGTTCGATAAGAGCGGGGCGCTTTGGTTTAATGAAAGCCGATACAGCCGAGAAGATAAGTCCCACAAGCGATAGGATACCCGCTTGGAGCGTAATTGACTTAACATAGCTTCTGATAGCCGACCGGCCCAAATCGAAGCCCAATTGCACAAATTCAGCGGACAAGTATCCAGGATTGCGGCTTTCTACATAAGTGCTTAACAACCAGTTGAAGATGGGCATTGACAGGATGGAAAGGATGAGCGCGATCAGACCCGTAACCATGACTGGAATGCCCCACCAGCGAAGGAGATCTCTAAACGACCTGACGCCGAAAACCGCTACTAGCAATAACAACCCGATCGGAACGATCGGACTCCACCGCATTACGTATCTAATTCTTCGCAGCGTCCTCCCAATTTGCATTTCATCTGTACTATCTTCCTGCGGTTCACTTCCCTCCGATTCCATGAAACTTTCACCAAGATTGGCTTCATCGGGCAATGATCCGACGACCTCATTCAGGGTCTCCTCAATCGTTAGAATATAGCGATCCAGTAATTCTTGTGGGGGGCGGCAGGATAGCAAGTCAGCCTCCGACAAGTCACTCTCAATCATGTCTTTCAGCTCGCTTAATTGATCGTCACTGCAAGGTGGTTGAGCATCGACAATTTTTAATACCGTATCCACCCCGTTTCTGCCTAGTAGACGGGCCTTCAGATCGACCAAAGAAATCGATATCGTTGGAGTGGTTTCATCAGACTCAAGAAACTCGAAAAGTTGGTTGATCACGCTCTCAGTTTGTTCTTGGAGCCAATTGGCGGATAAGATTTCCCTCAAGAGCAATTCCCATTGATTTACATCTATATTCTGGAAATAATCTGGTGGTCCACCCTGGTCATCTTCAGACTCGGCTTCTCCATCCCCTTCACATGAACTTGGATCTTCATCACAGGGGTTATGCGTCATTTCGGCGGCAATTTGGGTGGATAACAAGCGTGGAAGTGAATCATACACACGCTCTTCGAGTAAGACGCGCTTATAAAGATCAGAGTCAAGGAAGTGACGTTCAAAGTTAAAGAGAAGGAGTGATAATAGGGCAGCAATAATGAATAAAATTGCGAATAACGCGGCGGTCAACCGGGCGCATGCACTTAGAAATTTCATGGGAGAGCCCTCCCTCTAGCATTTTTTCGTTTAGTCATTCGTGCGAAACATTTTCCAATCTCGCATTCCCCCCTACAGCCGTCGAATTACCCATTGTTCTCCGGCGTTGGAAAGCATAGATGTTTCTCAAATTTCGCGCAATTGGATTCTGGCCTGCTAATGTGAATCCCCAGTAAAAACCGCCCTGGGGATACGCTGGCTGCTGCAATCACGGTCGGGGATGGGAGTTTCCAACCTTGCGAAGGTTTCATGAGATGACCTTGGGTAGGATGAAAAACCTTCGCAAGGGTTAAGTGCAGTAGTGGCTCCATCCCCGTTGCTGCCGACTCAATTAAACCCCCGGGGGTTAAGACGGCTGCCGCACCATCGTGTGGGTATGGGAGCCCAGCCTGTTAGCAACAATGTGGATATCAATGTTGGTGGGATTTAAAACATCACGCCCTGAAGATGGCCCGTCACTGATGCAATTTGTGTGTATAGGCGATTGGAAATTACTTTACACTGTAGACTCTTGTCGATGAGTCTTAAGCGGATTTGGCCCTAATTTTTTGATCCGCTCCGTCATCTCCTTGGCAATACTCGCAAAGGTTGCGCCCATTGCACCTGAGAGGAAGTACATTTCCAGGCGTTCGGGATCGATCCCAATATCAGCGAGGATTTTTTTTGTTCGATCCAATCTTGCTTTTCCCCGTTCGTTGCCACGTTCATGATGGCAATTTCCAAGGTTACATGCAACAACGTACACACCATCCGCCCCGTTCTCAAAAGCATCTAGCAAATATTGTGCATCGATCTTGCCAGTACAGGGCAATCGGATGAGCTTAGTACTTGCAGGATACTGTTGCCTTAAGGAGCCGGCGGTATCAGCAGCCATATAGGCACAATAGATGCATGTGAATACGGTTATTTCAGGGTTGAAATCTATCTCGCCATGCAATTGTAAAACATCGTTTGAATGCACGCTCAATGAGTAACCTTCCATAGAAGAACCTTTCTCCGTAGGAACAGCTCTATTAGTCTTAAGCACCTGAACTCACTTTTGCATGGACTTGCCACGCCCCGAGGCCAACTTGGATTTGCTCATCCTTGTAATGCATGAGTTGGATCGCACGGGCGGGGCACTCAGCAGTACATGTTCCACAACCCTGGCACCGGGCGGGATCGATCCAGGCTGCTCCTATGATTCCGCCCGCACCGACCAAATCTTGTTTCACCTCTGGTATTCCAAATGGGCAAGTGCGGACACAAGTTAGGCACCCAGTACACATACTGGTATCTACTTCAGCGACAATACCTCCAAGTTGGAGGGACGGTCGACTGAGCACTGTCATGGCACGACCCGCGCAGGCGAGCGTGTGGGTAATGCTTTCTTCGATGAATTTTGGATAGTGCGCCATGCCGGCTATATAGATGCCCTCGTCGTAGACATCCATTGGACGCATTTTCAAATGGGCTTCATGGAAAAAGCCCTCCGGAGATAATGGTAACTTGAAAATCTTGGCGAGTTCGGCGGTTTTTGGGGAAGGCTCAATCGACATGCTGAGTGCAAGTAAATCAGGTTCGAAAGCCAATTGCTTGCCAAAAATGTGCTCATTTACGGTGACTGTAAACTTGTCGCCTGTGGCGGTATTTTCTACAGTCACGGTGGGGGGTTCAGTGCGCGTATAGCGAACAAAGAGAACACCATGTTTTCGAGCTTCCAGGTAATACTTCTCACGAAAACCATACGTAACGATGTTCTTGTACAAGATTACGACCTGACAACCCGGGTTGATCATTTTAAGGCGCAAAGCGTTCTTCAATGTATTGGTACAGCAAATTCGCGAGCAATATTCCATTTCATGTTCAGATTGGACGCATTGGATCATGACCACAGATTTGAGCTTCGCCACGCGTTCCAGATTGTGGGCGAGAATTTCTTCCAACTCAGACTGACGTATGACGCGCGGGTTGCTTCCAAGCTTATAGTGGTCACCGCTAGCTTCCACCCCACCGGTGGCCAGGATTACGACACCATGTTGGGTGCTTTTAACTTGGATAGAATCATTTTGAAGCGTAGTTTGGATGCGAGCACGAAAATCGCCCACACTCCCTGAGTGTTGGATCACCTGGCTGCGAAGGTGAAGCTGGATATGTTCATGCGTGAGGACGCGGTTAACCAGATCACGCAAGAGTCGCTGAGGATTATCAGGTTCGGCAACATAATAGATGTGATGGAGGTTGCCACCCAACTCACCGCTTTTCTCAACCAGGTGGACCTTATAGCCCGCGTCGGCGATTGCCAATGCGGCGGTCATTCCGGAGACGCCACCCCCTATCACCAAGGCTGCATCTTGAGGGCGGCGTTCCTCTTTATATATGGGTTCCGCCAGTTTCACCCTCTCAACAGCGACTCGAATGAGTTCGCAAGCTTTCCTCGTTGCCCCTGCAGTGTCATAGCGATGGACCCACGCGCACTGTTCCCTGAGGTTAACCATCTCCATGAAGTAAGGATTTATCCCTGCGTTGGCAGCCACGCGCTGGAAGAGCGGCTCGTGGGTGCGGTGACTGCAAGCCCCGACCACGATTCGATTAATTCCTACATCCTCTTCCAAGAGTCGAGAGATATGTTCGACCCCATCTTCTAAGCAAGCTACCTGAAGAATGTGAACAGCTCGCACATCCTGTATTTCGGAGCTGAATTCTGAAACCGCTTTGAGGTTGATCGTATCTGAAATTTCGCCCGTACACCCACAAAGAAGGACGACAATTGCAGGTGGGTCCGCTAGGTTCACCCGTTCTTGGATAGCATTTCCCCTCTTGATAAATGGTTGGCTGCGGCTGAAGGGGAGCCGGCCCAATTGGTCACGCATGATGCGCATCGCCTCCGACGCTGAGCCAGAGGCGTCCAAGATCGTCTCGGCGATCTCTTTGGGGGATGCAAAAGCGCCGCAGACGAACACACCTGGGCGGGTGGTAGACAAGGGCGCGAATTTATCGGTTTCGCAAAAGCCATACTCATTCAGATCAAATCCCAACTTCGTGGCGATCTCGTTAGCGCCCAACGGCGGTCGTATTCCTACGGCCAACACGACCAGATCGAATTCTTCCTCAATAATTGCTCTCTGACCCGGTGCTGATTCTTCATGCTCTCTCCCGCCAGGATAACGGATGAGCACCTTGCTAGTTTGTGGGTCCTCTTCAATCGCTGAAATCCTGCAACGTGTGTAGTGGATGCCATACTTGTCACGTGCGTCCAGATAGTAGTGGTTGTATTCTTTATTGAAGGCACGCTCATCCATGGTGAAAATTCTGCACTCGACATCGGGGATGCGTTCCTTGGCGAGCATGGCTTCTTTGGTCGCGTACATACAGCAGATGGAGGAGCAGTATTTATTGGTCTGGTCGCGGGACCCTACGCATTGGAGCCAGGCGATCTTCTTGGGGGCCTGACCGTCGGACATCCTGAACACAACCCCTTCAGTCGGACCTGAACGTGAAGCGATTCGTTCATACTCCAGTGAGGTGATAACGTTTTCTATTCTGCCGTACCCTAATTCGGGCATTTCTTTTGGATTGAAGGGTTGAAATCCAAGCGCCAGAATGATCGCCCCAACATGCAGGGTTATGTCGGTGGGAGTTGCCTCGAGATCAACAGCTCCAGTGGGACAGACGTCAACGCATTTTCGGCAGGAATCACATCGCGCAACTTTTTCTAACAGGTAATATGCGTCAGGGATTGAGCGCGGGGCTGATTTGTCGATAATTTTTCGTGTGCTCAGACCCAGTTGGAAACCGCTCGGACGGACCTCGGGGCATACAACCGCGCACTTCCCACAATTGGTACACAGCTCGGGTTTTACGTATTGGGGTTTTTGGCGAACAGACACATGAAAGTCCCCTGCCTGACCATCACAGGAGAGCAGATCTGTTGAGGTGAGCAAGGTGATGTTGGGGTGAAGGTTGTGATCGAGTAGTGCTGGTGTAATGCTCGGCCGGGTACAGCCAAAACCATGATCCGAGGTGCCGCGACACAGCACACAATCGTGTGTGGGAAACATGAAACCTAATTGTGCGACACGACCGCCTAAGGCAGGGCTTGTTTCCATCAGGTAAGTATGGATCCCGGCCTCGGCGAGGTCGATTGCGGCTCTCATCCCACCGACACCACCACCAATTACAAGGACACTTTTCGGCGTTTCATTCCTGGGAAATACCATGTTGTTCACTCGGAGTGAATACAGTTTTTATGGCTGCTGATGCATGATCTTTCATCAGATGAAAATAGGCAGATTGATATGATCTCAATGGTTTAAAGTTGAAAGAACGCGATCAAAACTTCGCACTACCGAGGAAATGGTAATCCCCCAACTATTGACCGAATAGTGATTGAAATCACAATAGAAGGGGGATTATCGTACCCGAGGTGTTTACTGGCATAGACAACTCCCCAGGTATATGTGCCACAGATTTTTAGCTGGAGGTCTAATCCGGCTGTTCAAGAAGATATTCGTATGCTACCAACGCAGCTTTTGCGCCCTCGCCGACGCTAATTAGGACCTGCTCCACCACAATATCCGTAACGTCACCAGCTGCAAAGACCCCTTCCTGGGAGGTCTCATTCCGGCTATTTATAATAACGCTGCCGTATTCATCCAAATCTACAAGATCGGCAACACATTGTGATTGAGGAAACAAGTCAAGTTCGACGAAGAATGCATCTGCAACGAG
>SDBU01008883.1_pt1 | contig 11350 bp, 7 predicted proteins | sample 2277071 | NCBI WGS metagenome assembly SDBU01 (sample SAMN10397929, study PRJNA504765) | marine sediment metagenome | isolation source: marine sediment core GS08_GC12, 126 cmbsf | place: Arctic Ocean: Gakkel Ridge, Loki's castle | collected 2008 | reverse complement strand
ATATAATATTCTGCCACTGCTGTATATTGCCGATACCTTAATTTCCGAAGCATCGGGAGCAATTACGGAGTTCCTTGCAACCGGTAAAATCGGAATTATTTACGATTTGGATCACGATAAATTAAGGCATTCGGATGGTGAACACTTGCTGACCAATGATAATCGGGAATTTCTCTGCAATTCCTTTGTACACGTAAGCAGTCCCAAGGAATTGCAATCAGGGATTGCCAAAGCACTGAATCCCGAACGCACTATAACAGAAATTGAGCGATTGTATTTCGAGGGAACTCATTTTAATCCGGTGGATTGACAATTGCCTACGATAAATCCATTTCGTGGTTGGCTTTATAACCAATTAAAGTTGCCCGATCTGTCACAGGTTATTACACCACCTTACGACAATATATCTCCAATTGATCAGAGCAAATTTTACAAAATTTCAGACTGCAATTTCGTGCGTCTGATCCTAAATAATGCCCAAGATAATAGTCGTTTCAGCGCTGCGGCTGAAACACTGGCTACCTGGCAAGCAAACCAGATTCTAATACAGGATAAACAACCTGCCATCTATTTACATACCCAATCTTTTCGCCAAAGCGGTCGGTTAGTTACCAGAACCGGAATAATCGCTGCCCTCAAACTGGAAGATCTTGGTTCCGGCATCCTGCCCCACGAGCGAACCTTCCCGAAACATATCAAAGACCGCTACCAATTGATGGAAACCACCCATGCCAATCTTGGGCAGATCTTTATGTGCTACCGCGACCGGGATAATGTGGTGGAGTCAATTGCCCGAGCGGTAATGTTCGACAAGCCATTCATCGATTTCGAATTGGATGACATCCGGTTTCGACTGTGGCGAATTACCGATCATGGCCTAATTGACTTGATTCAAAAAACTATCGCCCAGGGACCGGCCATCATCGCTGACGGACATCATCGTTACAAAACCGCCCTGGAATTTCACCAGGAGCATTCCGAAATGCCCGGCGCCGACCAGGTAATGGTAACCTTGGTAAACAGCTACGATTCCGGCCTGGAAATACTGCCGATCCACCGCCTGGTCTCTGGAATTGAAATATCAGCGGTCAATTTACTGGCCCGGCTGGAAAAACAATTCCGGATTTCAACCCACGAAAGTATTACAGACCTGCTGAAGGCGGTTTACGAACCAGCCCAGCCTGCAGTTAACCGGCTGGGATTGCATGATTGCCGCTCGTCCGCGAATCTGTTACTGGAATGCCAGCCGGCTCAGGCAACTCCCGATGCAGCTATCCTGGACCAGACGATCCTGAAAGACATCGTCGGAATCGATACCGATCGGCAGGGCGGCTTGGGACAGATAACTTATCGGCGTGGCACGGGCATTCTGGAACATATCGCTGGTAACATCAAAAACTATGATTTGATCGGTTTTTTGCGGCCACCTTCCGTTGAGCAGGTATTTAGCAGTGCCGAGCAAGGCCGGATTATGCCACCGAAAACAACCTTCTTTTTCCCAAAAATATATTCCGGGCTGGTTGTTCGCCAATTCTGATATTAAGATTCAATTGTCCGCTTTTACTCGCTTACTATTTATTAATGCGTTTAAATTTTTACATCGAAAGCATACTGATAATGCACAGATCGTTGAATTTTAATTGCAGTAATGTGGCGGCTTTTAATAAAACACGAAGCCGGTGATGTCTATCTTAAAACTTAATGCAATCCAATATTTCCAAACTTCAAACCAGTTATGAATACCAAACTGACCGCGTTGTTTCGGAAAGTAACTGGTAATAACCAATTCTCGTAAAGGAGTAACCAATGAGCGTTGATCTGAAACTTGAAAATCTGGAGCAACTGTTTCCGGAAAATTTCTCACAGGAACAAATCGCAAAAGCCAAAACCGTATTTCTTAAAAGTCTGGCCTTAAGCGCCCATAAATTTTATGGCGGTAAGATGCAGACCGTACCAAAAGCCGGTGTGTTCGGATTCAATTGGTTCAACGTCTGGTATACCCCGGGCGTATCCAAGATTTCCACCACTATCCGTGACGACAACGATACCAGTTTCGATCTATCCAATCGGGGTAATCTGGTTGCAGTGGTAACCGATTCCACCCGCGTCCTCGGTGACGGCGATTGCACTCCTCCCGGCGGTCTCGGTGTAATGGAAGGCAAAGCTTTCCTGATGAAATACCTTGGCGGGGTGGATGCGACCGCCCTTTGCATCGACAGCCGCAATGAAAAAGGTGAAACCGATCCGGATATTATCATCGATTTCGTGAAGCGGTTACAGCCCAGTTTCGGTGCTATCAATCTGGAGGATATTTCCCAGCCCAATTGCTACAAAGTGTTAGACACACTACGTGAAGAATGCGATATCCCGGTCTGGCACGACGACGCCCAGGGTACCGGTTCGGTCACTTTAGCAGGACTGATCAACGCCTTAAAGGTCGCCGGAAAAGAAATAGATAACGTGCGTATCGTGATGCTGGGGGCCGGCGCTTCCAATACCACTATTGCCCGCTTGCTAATAAAAGCTGGAGCCGATCCGCAAAAAATGGTTTTATTTGATTCCAAAGGATCGCTCCACACCAGCCGTGATAACATTAAAGCCGATCCGCGCTTTTACCGGAAATGGGAATTGTGCCAGGCTACCAATCCGGAGAATTTCCCTGATATGGCCACCGCCTGTAAAGGAGCCGACGTTTTGATTGCCCTCTCCAAACCCGGTCCCGATACAGTAAAACCGGAATGGGTCAGCGTTATGGCGGAAAAATCGATCGTCTTTACCTGTGCCAATCCGGTCCCGGAAATCTACCCCTACGCCGCCAAAGAAGCCGGCGCTTTTATCGTGGCCACCGGTCGCGGTGACTTTCCCAACCAGGTCAACAATTCATTGGGCTTCCCGGCTATCTTGAAAGGCGCTTTAATGGTCCGGGCTCGCAAGATCAGCGATGAGATGGCAATCATTGCCGCCCGGTCGCTGGCCCGATTTGCTGAAGAAAAAGGACTCAGTCCCAATTACATTATTCCAACGATGGAAGAAGCCGGGGTTTTTCCCTACGAAGCCGCCGATGTAGCCATGCAGGCTATCAAAGATGGCGTCGCCCGGATAGAAATGACTCGGGAAGAAGCCTACGCGATGGCTCAACGTGATATCACCTACGCCCGCAGCCTGACCGACAGTCTGCTGGCCAACGGCTTCATCAAAGAACCACCGGCCGAATTGATCGAAGAAGCGGTGAAATTCGCTATCAAGGAAGTCGGCTGACTTTATTTGACATACATATCTACTTAAACGGGGCTCATCTGAGCCCCATTTTTTTGAGGAAAGCCGAAACTGTGTCACCCTTTCAGGGTTGATCAAGCAGTGCCAGTACCGTGGGTTACAATCATTTCATCCCTTTGGGATTCAATTAATCACAGCACTTGAGAACCTGGGCACTTTTTCCGTAAATCTATGCTGGTAAATTCAACAGACAAAAATGTCTGTCGTATAATTAAAACCGTAGTGCAGACATTTCTGTCTGCACCAACCAACTATTAAAGAGGCAGACTCAACAGTCGCAAACGGTCTCACGATTTCTTACTGCTGGTTACACTGCTCTGCGGTTTAACCTGATTGGTGGATAGACGTCACAACGCACAGCATTGTGACGAGTTATGAAACTCCACCGGTAGGTGAACTCACCAAATCGCAGACGGTCTCACTCTTTCTCACCGGGCAGAGCACCAGCGTAGCCGATTTTACCCGTCGTAATGTAGTGAAGACGGGATCACTAAGCGCAAACACCCTCACTTGTCACTTGTTACTTGTCACTTGTTACTTGTCACTTGTTACTTGTCACTTGTTACTTGCCCCAAAATGCCCTTGCCGTTCCCCGCTAAATATCATAAACTCAACCACTCATACCGGACATGGGAACCACACAGGCGCTTTTTACTGTACTTTGTTTCCGGAGGAATAAAAACGATATTTAGAATTTGGGAGTGGAATGATAATAACCCAGACAATAGCCCGTAAATTTCAGTTTGCTGGTCGAAGGAGGGATTATTACTACGAATTCTATTCTATATATCAAGATTTCAGAAGCATTGATAATTTGGTAAAATTATAAGTTAGTATGCTTAACACAGAATATTGAAAAATAATATTCATTTTATATGAAAGTCATTGTATACTTTAGCAACATCATAATAAAGGATTGATAAATAATGCCCGAAATTAGCCGTTTTTTAGGGATCATTATTGCGATGTAATACAAAGAACATCCACCACCCCATTTTCACGCTAAGTATGGCGGTCAAACCGCTGTTTTTTCTATTCATGATCTGAAAATAATTGATGGAGAATTACCAAAACGTATTATATCGTTGGTTTTGGAGTGGGCATTTGAACATAGGGAAGAACTTTTGAAAGATTGGGATTTAGCATCACAAAAGAAACCCCTTCAAAAGATAGAACCTTTAGTATAGGAGAAAAAATGCATTTTGTAAAAGATGTGAATTACTTGAGTGATTACAAATTAAAAATTACTTTTGAGAATAATATTTCAAAATTTGTCGATTTGCAACCTTATCTGGAGGGCGAAATATTCGAGCTTTTAAAGGATATCGAATATTTTAAAAATGTCAGTGTCAATTCAGATATAGATACGATAGTATGGCCAAATGATGCTGATTTTTCGCCTGAATTTTTATACAATATTGGTAGTACTGATAGTTAATAATAGCAAACCGTGAATAACTTGCTAACTTACGTTCAACCGGACATGGGAACCACACAGGCGCTTTTTACTGTACTTTGTTTTCCGGACGAATGAAAACGATATTTAGAATTTGGGAGCGGAATGATAATAAATGGTATTAAACGCCAGGGCAAGCCTTGGACCCTTTTTTCCGAGGCAAGCCTCGGGGAATTAAACCATACGATCTCGTCCACCGTAGCACTGATGAATCGGAGCGAAGGTGGATTAACCCAGACAATAGCCCATAAATTTCAGTTTGTTGGTCGAAGGAAGGATTGTTACTTCGCATTCTATTCTAAATATCAAGATTTCAGAAGCACTGGTAATTCGGTATAATTATTAGTTTGCATTTAAAAATGAATAGATACATTTTATCAATAGTAATAATTTCAACTCTTGGGATAATCTCAACCTGTGAGAATCCAGTAGAACCAGATACAACTCCGCCAGTTGTTTCAATTCAATCTCCACTATCCGGTCAGATGATAAGCGAAATTGTCGTAATAATAGTATCAACAAGCGATAATGAAGAAATTGAGAAAGTTGAGTTTTTTATTGACGACTCTCTACACTATACCGATTTTCAAGCTCCGTATGAATATAGCTGGAACACAGCACCACTTACAGATAACTCCCAACACACTATAAAAGTTATTTCTTATGATACATCCAACAATTCAACGGAATCTCAGCCAATATTACTAACGGTCAATAATTCAAATTCCTATCCTACGTCGATTGACATTACATCAATTATTTTTAAAAATGGTAATCTGAAAATAATATGGAATAAATCCTTTGATGATGATTTCGACTCATACAAGTTAGAAAAATCACTTCAATCCACCATGGAAGAATACACAGTAGTTTTTACGACCTATGGAATCAGAGACACTACATACATAGATACAGATATAAACCCGTTGGCATATCAATACTACCGCGTTGTAGTAACTGACACTGTTGGACTTGAAATTAAAGGTCAGATTTTCTCTTCGTCTTTAGACCCAGTCCCTACCAAAATAAATGTTATTTCCATTTCCTATACTTTGGAAGAAATGACTGTAATGTGGGAAGAATCAACCGATAGTGACTTTAAAAATTATCGTCTTTTATATTCCCAAAATGAAAGTGGATCAAGAGATACTGTTAAAACAATTACAGACCAATCTATCACTTCATATGTCTTGACAGATTTTGACCCAACACACGAAAATTGGTTTTGGATTATTGTAACTGATACACTTGATCAATCTACAATTGGTAATGGATTATCTAATTTGATTGATGTGAATCCAACTCAAATTGATATCACTTCGGTAACATACGATTTATATCAAATGGTAGTTCAATGGAATCAATCGTCAGATGACGACTTCATTTCCTATGAATTGTTGTATTCTGAAACAGAATATGGGAGCCAAACAACTCTTACTACGATTACAGACAAGGTTGTTACCTCATATATATTAACCGATTTTGATCCAACGCGGGAAAACTGGTTTTGGATAAAAACAACAGATTATTGGAGTCTAACGACGATTGGAAATGGCGAATCAAATTCCATTGATAATCCGCCTACACAACTTGATGTTATATTAGTTACTTACAATCATAACAATATGACAGTAAATTGGAATGAATCACCCGATTATGATTTTATATCATATGAAGTTCTTTATTCTGAAACACAATTTGGTAATCAGACATTACTTACAACAATCAATAATAAAACAAAGGTATCTATATCATTTCCAATTACAGTTTATGATCCAACTTTAGAAAATTGGTTTTGGATAAAAGTAACCGATTACTGGGGATTATATACAATGGGCGAAGGAATGTCCAATCAAATTGAAATTCCACCAACTCAATCTGAATTAAACCCAATATTTTATTTTGATAATTCTTTTCACCTCTCTTGGTCACAGAATAATGACGGTGATTTTCTTTCATATAACTTATATGAATCAATGTCTGAAGATATGACTAGTGAAAATATGATATTTTCGACAAATGAAAGAAATACGGTAAACTATGTTGTCAGTGGTATTAATGAGGATGAGTTGAGATATTATCGCCTTGTTGTTAATGATACTTGGGGATTTTCTACAACAAGTTCGATAAGAATTGGTTCATCATATCAAAAGATTGTCTATATAGTCGGCGAAGGTGAAAATAGGAATATTTATAGGATGAATCCCGATGGCAAAGACCAAATTAATCTAACAAATAACCCGGGATATTATGATTCTCCACTTTGGTCACCAGAGGGTTTGAAAATATTTTACCTTTATAAACAAGATAACACTGTTGATTTATTCGTGATGAATTTGGATGGAACTAATAAATTTAATATATCAAACTTGTCTGTTCCCTTGAGGGGTGTATCAAATCCTGATTTATCTCCAGATGGAACGAAAATAGCATTTACTTCAGGTTTCGAAGTTAGTCCTGGTGAAATTTACACAATAAATTCTGATGGTAGTGATCTAACACGATTAACATTTAATTCTGATGTGGAATCACGCCCTAAATGGTCACCTAATGGTAGTAAAATCGTCTATTGGAGTGGTGGTGATGGCGATATTTACATTATTAATTCTGATGGGAGTGAACTAATAAATCTTACAAACTCGGTAGATTATGATAATCAACCATCATTTTCACCAGACGGTTCGAAAATTTCTTTTCTTTTATGGTCAGGTCAGGATTCGGATATATACACAATGAATGTTGACGGAAGCAATAATGTGAATGTCACCAATTATACAAGTTCAAAATCAAATCCAACTTGGTCTCCTGATGGTCAAATAATATTATATGAAGAGTGGGTAGACGATAATAATAAGTGGGATCTTTTTAGAATTAATTCTAATGGCTCCGGGAAGATTAATTTGACTACTAGTGTAGGGAGTGATGAACAACCAGTATGGTTGTATAGTGGGAGCAAGGTAATGTTTACTGCTAACAGAGATAGTAATGCTGAAATATATCTTATGAATTCCGACGGTAGCAATCAAATGAATCTCACAAATACCAGTTGGAACGATTATTCTCCACAATTCCAGCCAAGACAATAAAACAAATAATAATGAGGATATTTTGACAAAAACTTATATCGTTGGTACGTTAGATTTTTCCAAAATAAAAGTGATAGGCTCTGATCCACAAAAACGGATTAGTAACCTAATGGTTCACTTGAAAATATTCCACCAAGAAATTGAATTCTGGTTTTCTCTTTTACTAAGCTGTCCAAGCCCACAGCAGAAAATATCACTTCGAAAACCAATATGTATTGAATTATTTGAATATGCCCATTATATGCAATGGTTAAAAAATGATTTAAACAAGGTATGTAGAAAAGTAAACCAAATCTTTAAGAGCAAAGATCGTTCTTCGCCTCTTACACCTTTGGAAAGGAATGTAAGTAAAACAATAAATATTGCTATCAAGTACTTACGTGAACCACGTAATCAATTTGCAGCTCATCGATACACAAAGAATAGGAGTAAGGAGTTCATTACAATTGGTGATGTTATTTCTATACTCAATAAAATACCTGACAAAAAACTTATTGAAATTAGAGATCAATTATTTACTTGTGATGAATTAATAACTTTGTGGATCAAAAACAACAAGAATTATCTTATTTTTGCTGGTAAGGATTGATAGTAAATCCAATAGCATTGAGATCATTAATGCAAGCTAACCCCCAGTCAACCGGACGTGAAAAACTTGTAGCATAAATATGATGTTTGGAAGTTTAACAATCGTAAATTTGAAAAGGGAAAGTCCTGTGGAGAAAAAATTTCACGCCGGTTACTTTTTCCGTTAGGCCTATTCTTAAAGGTAACCGATAGGCAGGATTGGAACAATCGATAAATTTTTCAAAATAGAATAGTAAATCTGCTAATATTGAGATTGACATCTTTTATTCTGGTAATAAATAGTAAGAAACTCCTGAATTTCTGGAAGAATAGTTCGTATCGTGCGGTAGGAATTAAATGTTTTTCATAGTGGCCGAATAGTAACTCTTGGAGGGATAATGAGTACGTTCAAGAAACAATACTTACCCATAATTTATCTTTTAGGGATTTCAGTTATATTAAACAGTTGTAGTCTTTTTACTGAAAATGAGGATGATGATTCAAGATATGAAGACCCGGTCGATGTCAGTCATTTTTCGATTGCAAATTATCCAAAAGTAGACGGTTCCACCTCATGTCACCCCCTGCAAATCGTTATTGCCTGTGAGATATTAGATGTTGAATATCAATGGTACGAAGATTTCTATGGCATGTTACGGGCATGGCCGTCGGATGATGATCCAGCAAAAGATGATGTTTTAAAATATATCTATAACATCCAGCATTCCGGTACTCATGGCTCCTATGTTAATCTGATTGCGGATAGTGTTGACCTTATCATAGCGGCGCGTCTTCCCTCGGAAGATGAGTTCGCACTTGCTGACAGCCTAAACATTAATATGTCTACAAAAGCAATCGCACTTGATGCTTTTGTATTCATTTTGAACACGCAAAATCCGGTAAACAATCTTTCGGTTGAGCAAATACGTGGTATCTACTCGGGCGCTATTACAAACTGGAATGATGTGGGTGGGGATAATGCAGCGATAAATCCATATCAACGAAATAAGAATTCAGGAAGTCAGGAATTGATGGAAACATTAGTAATGAAAGAGCTTCCCATGGTCGAAGTACCGGATTTGCTTATTTTAGGATCGATGATGGGTCCGATTAATAAGCTAACTGACGATCCGTTTGGTATTGGTTATACCGTTTATTTTTTTAATAATTTTATGGCACCGAGAAATCAAATAAAAATGTGTGCTGTAAATGGCGTCTATCCCGATCCGCAATCAATAAGCAGCGGCTCTTATATATATACGACAAAGGTTTATGCCGCTATCCGGTCGACATTAAGCGCTGAAAGCACGGCATTTACCTTGTGGAAATGGTTACAGACACAAACCGGGCAACAAACAGTTGGACAAAGTGGTTATATCCCCTATTTGGAAGAACAATAAAGAGGAGTCTTACCATGAACAGGTTGATTTTTGTTCTCATTGTCTTAATGGGATCTTTAGTATTTGCTCAAGTTCCGGATACTCTTGAAACGAACAATTATAAAGGTAAAAAGGCGATACTTTTTAATATTAATAATTTTAGTCTTGATATGTTCCGGGGCGGCATCGGCTTTAAATATTGGACTTCCAATCTAACAGTATACACAGGAAAAATAAAACTTTCTGTTATTAAGGATGAAAAAGAAAAATCAGAACAGCTCATGGGAGAGGAAAGCGGTGAGGTCCTTATAGGTGTGGATTTCGATATTGAAAACCATATAGCGTTCAAGAATAGAATTTCACCTTATTTCGGAGTAACGATTGGTGCTGGTTTTGAGAAGATATATAATAAAGTTACCTTAGGTGAATCTACATATTTCTTCATGTATCCGTCATATTTTAATAATGAAACAGAAACGTCACTTATATCTTTCACTTTACGATTTAATCTTGGTATAGAGTTTTTTATACATGAAAATATTTCCCTTGCAGGACAATATAGTTTAGGTGGCTTCTATAAATTTGGAGAAGAAAAAATTGTTTCGAATATAGTTGAAGATAGAAGGCAAATTACTGAGCTTAATACTGGAATTTCATCTTCATCATTAATTCTGTCGATATATTTTTAATCAATTTTAATAGTACTTGAATTCAAAGTATATAATATTTGACGAAAAGAATCTTATCAAAGTACTCTAAATGATAAGGCCTAACACCAGTATGTAGGAGAACTTAGGCTCGGATTGTAATTTGGCGAATGGAGGTTTTTACAAGCCTAAGTCCGCTGATACAAGTCCGTTAAACAATCTCATCTCATAATTTCTCGGAAGGTCACATAGGAATCTCTGGGAGAGTCCCTCTAACACTCCAGCACTCCCCTGCTCCCACACTCCGTAAAAAGCCCTTGCGCCCTTACTGCTGGTTACACTGCTCTGCGGTGTAACCTGATTGGTGGATAGACGTCACAACGCAGAGCATTGTGACGAGGTAAAAGGGCGATGAGCTGCTAGGACAGCCATTGTAAAATTACTCTAATCCCAATTGCCACATCAGGAAGGATAATTGATCCGCGATTCCTTCAATTTTCTTGCTGACCGGCTTGCCGCGCCCATGTCCTGCGCTGCGTTCGTAACGCAGGATGATCGGTCGGTCACCAGCATTCTTTTTCTGCATCAGGGCGGTCATTTTGCAGGCGTGCAGTGGGTCGACTCGGGTATCGTATTCGCTGGTGGTAAACATGGTTGCAGGATAGTTGGTGTACGATTTCACATTATGGTAAGGCGAATAGCGGTAGATGAAATCGAATTGATCTCGATCTTCGGCTGAACCAAATTCGGGTATCCACAGACTGGCGATACTGAATTTATGGTAGCGGATCATATCGAGCAGTGGCACGGCACTTACCGCTGCCTGCCAGAGATCCGGACGTTGAGTAATGGCGACTCCGACCAACAGACCGCCATTGCTGCCACCGAGGCATGCCAGGCGACGTGAACTGGTATACCCACTATCTACCAACCATTCTC
>SDBU01008882.1_pt1 | contig 11350 bp, 10 predicted proteins | sample 2277071 | NCBI WGS metagenome assembly SDBU01 (sample SAMN10397929, study PRJNA504765) | marine sediment metagenome | isolation source: marine sediment core GS08_GC12, 126 cmbsf | place: Arctic Ocean: Gakkel Ridge, Loki's castle | collected 2008 | reverse complement strand
GTGGCTGAACGCCACGTTGAGGACGTTTTGCGCCGACAACACAGCCATCGGGCTTCGCAGCCGGCCGCAGTAGATCCGGGTTCTGCAATAGCCCCTTAGACGGACGCAGATCCCCGGTCAGTCCGGGCAGTATCCTACGGGCCACTGCGCCCCCACCGTGCCGCGCAGGACGCGCTCGTAGACCTGGAGCGTTCTCTCGGTCAGCAAGTCCACATTGAAGTGGGTTTCCACGCGACGTTTCCCGCGGCGCGCCATCTCGCGGCCTCTTTGCGGGTCGCGTCGCAACTGGAGGATCCCCTCCGCCAGGGCGGCGGGCGACCTGATGGGCACGACGAGGCCCGTCCGGTCCGGCAGCACGGCCTCCCTGACGCCTCCGGCGTCTGTGGCCACTATGGGGCACTCGCTGGCGGCCGCCTCCAGCAAGGTGCTGCACAGGCCCTCTTCGGAGCTGCTCAGCGCGAAGACGTCGAAGGCGCGGATCAGTTGCGGCACGTCCCGGCGGAAGCCCGTCATGATGAGCCGGTCGCCCATCTGCAAGCTCCGGGCCCTGGCCAGGAGCTGCCCCTGGAGCGGGCCGTCTCCGACGATGACGACCCAGGTGTCGGGGGCGGCGTCCCTGACGAGCCGGCAGGCCTCCAGCAGGTTGCAGTGGTCCTTGTGGCCTACCAGGGCGCCGATGTTGCCGACAACGAAGGCATCCGGAGGAATCCCCAGCTCGGTGCGCACGTCGCGATCGGCGCCTGCCTCGGCGAACCTGTGCGCGTCTGTGACGCTGTGCACCACGAAGACCTTCCACTCCGGCACGCCGGCCTCCAGCAGCGTTTCCTTCAAGCGGTTGCTGATGGCGATGTAGGCGTCGGTGCCGAAGCGGTACTTGAGCCTGCCCAGTCCGAGCATGCCGCGGCCCACGGCGTATTCAATCCTGCGATGCGCGACGACCTTACAGTTGGCCAGCCACAGGTGTGCGGCCACCAGGATGAGCGCATGCGCGTGGGCCGTGTGGGAGTGGAGGATGTTGAAGCGGCCGGCGCGGGCAATCGTTGCGATGTGACGGGCGGCTCCCAGGTCGGCCTCGCCGCGCATTCTCAGTTCGCGGACGTCTATGCCCTCCTGCCCGACCATCCTGGCGGGAGCGCAGCCCCGCTGCAGCACGGCGGCCGTGGGGACTTGCCTGCGCTGCAGGCCCCGGGCCAGGTAGAGCATCTGCTGCTCGCCCCCGCGCCAGCCGGGCTGGTCGTCAACGTGCAGCACATGCGGCTTGATTGCCGATCGCGACATGGGGCCATGCCGTATGCGGGTGAAGCTCAATGGCGGAAGTGCCGAGTGCCGGTGAGCACCATGGCGATGTCGAGTCGGTCCGCCTCTTCGATGACGGCCTGGTCGCCCTTGGAGCCCCCCGGCTGGATAATGGCCTTCACGCCCGCCTGGGCGGCCCGTTCCACCGAGTCGGGGAACGGGAAGAAGGCGTCGCTGGCCAGCACGGAATCCCGCACCCTTTCGCCGGCTTTGCGGACCGCGATGATGGTGGCGTCTACGCGGCTCATCTGTCCCGCTCCGACGCCGACCAGCATCCGGTCCTTCGCCAGCACTATGGCGTTGGACTTGACGTGTTTGCAGCAGAGCCAGGCGAACTCCAGGTCCGCCAACTGCTCCTCTGTCGGCGCAGTCCGGGTGACCACCTTCAGCTTGTCCCGATCGAAGCCGAGCAGGTCCCGCTGCTGCACCAGCAATCCGCCGGTGACGCGTCGCATGTCCCTGGCGGTCTCGTCCACCGACGACGGACCCAGGGGACCCGTCTTGAGGATGCGCGTACGCTCGGCCCATTTGGCTTTCCGGTGCAGCAGTTCGACGGTGCCGGGGTCGAAGTCCGGCGCGACCAGCGACTCCACGAAGTACGGGGCCGGCTTGCCGTCCAGATCGGCGCGCAGTCCGGCTATCGCCTCGGCGGTCGGCGCGTCCAGCGGCCGGTTCAGCACCACGGCGCAGCCGAACGCACTGACCGGGTCGCCCATGTATGCCTTCCCGTAGGCTTCGGCCAGCGAGTCGTCCGTGCCAGCGCCGCACGGATTGGTGTGCTTGAGGAGGATGGCGGCCGGCCGGTCGAACTCCTTGACCAGTTCGATGCCGGCATTGATGTCGAGGATGTTGTTGAAAGACAACTCCGGGCCGGCGATCTGCTCGGCGCTGCTCACGCAGGGCTCTCTGAGATGCTGTTCCACGTAGAAAGCCGCCTCTTGCTGCGGATTCTCACCATAGCGCAGCTCTTGCCTCTTGACGAACTCGAGCGCGAGCCTGGCGGGCCCTTCCTTCTGCTCGCCTTCGATGCCGCTGAGGTAGGCTGCGATGACGCTGTCGTAGCGGGCGGTGTGGCGGAACGCTGCCAGCGCCAGGCTGAAGTGCGTCCTCTCGGAGAGGGAACCCTCGTTCTGTTCCAGCTCTTCCGCCAGGGCTTCATACGTCTCGGGGTTGGTCACGACAGCGACTTGGGTGTAGTTCTTCGCCGCAGAGCGGATGAGACTCGGGCCGCCGGTATCTATGTCCTCGACCACCTGCATCGGCTCGGTCCCTGGCCTCCCGATGACGTCCACGAAGGGATAGAGATTGACAACGACCATGTCTATGGCGCGGATGCCGTGCTCCTCCATCTCGCGCCGGTGGTTTTCATCCTCCCGCAGCGCCAGGAGGCCGGCATGCACTTTGGGGTGAAGCGTCCTGACCACGCCGTTGAGGATGTCAGGGAAGCCCGTGTACTCGGCCACGTCCTGCACTTCGATTCCCTGTTGGCTCAGGAGGCGGGCGGTGCGCCCGGTGGACAGTATCTCGACGCCCAGCACGGCCAGACGTCGGGCGAACTGGACAACCCCCGTCTTTTCCGAGACGCTGATCAACGCGCAATTGATCTTCGCCACTTGCTCGATCCTCTCGTATGTCAGGCGTAGGAAGGGTCCACGAGGCCCAGGTACGGGTTCTCCGACCGTTCCGCGCCGACTGTAGTTTTCGGGCCGTGCCCCGGCCAGATGACCGTCTCGTCCGGCAGCGTCAGGACGCGCGTCCGTATGGATGCTGCCAGCTCCCGCGCGCTGCCGCCGGGAAGATCGGCCCTTCCCACTCCCAGCCGGAACACCAGGTCGCCGCAGAAAAGCTGCGGCGGACTCTCGTCGGCGGCCAGCAGGCACACCCCGCCCGGCGTGTGGCCGGGCGTCTCGACCACCTGCAGAACCACCGACCCAAATCTCAGTTCCCGTCCCTCCTCCAGCAGCATATCCGCCGGGCGGCTCGTGGCCGGCACGCCGAACAGATCGGCCAGGTTGCCGGCTGCATCGGTGAGCCTGTCGGCGTCACGCGCCCCGATGCACAGCGGCGCGCCGGGAAACGCCTCTTTCAGGGCGGCGTTGGCGCCGACATGATCAATGTGACCGTGCGTGTTGATAATGAAATGCGGCACCAGGCCCTCGCTGCGGCAGCGTGCCACAATCCGCTCGCCCTCGGCTCCCGGGTCTATGACGGCTCCGGCCTCGCCCCCTTCATCTTTCAGCAAGTAGGCATTGGAGAGCAGGGGTCCGACTTCCAGGGCGACGATTACCACGCTTTGCTCAACTTTGAATGCAGGAAGGGCAGCCGATTCATTCGGGCCCGTAGAACTCGTTGACCACTCTTTCCACGTCACACGGCATGCTCTCGCCCTGCGGCGAGGTGGGCATGCCCAGTACGGACATCTCCTTGATCGGGTCCTCTTCGGGATCGCTGGCATGTGCACGGTTCTGCAGGAGGTCCCGCCCGTAGACGCGTCGCAGCTCCTTGAGCCGTTCTCGGCTGACCGACAGGGCGTCCTGCCCGGAGTAAAGTATCGCCATGCACAGGGCTTCTTCGCCTTCCTGCAGCGAGCGTCCGGTGGCCGCGTCCTTGCCGGTCATGTACTGGATGAGCACATCGAACTCGGCGCGTGCGTTGACGTCCTTGAGCGCCTCGGCCAGTTCATCGTACAGCGAGTCCGGCGGGTCGAGATCCCGGAGCCGCTGCTTGAGTTCTTCGAACAGGCGCTCTAACACCGCCGGTTTGACCTCTCCCGGTCGGGTCTCCCTGCTCAGCAACACTTCGGCGGTCTTCACTACGTCCAGAGCGCCGGCCGGTTCGAAGGCGGCCGCGGGGTCCGCGCCGAGCCGATCAACGGCTTCCCGGGCCAGCACACGGGCCCGGTGGACTATCTGGCGGGCCCTCTCGGCGACCATGCCTTTCAATTGCTCGCGGAACTGCGGCAGCTTCAGTGCGTAGAACTCCCGCGCATCTTCCTCGCTCAGTTGCAGCACTTTCATGGCCGTGATGCGCATCCCGGTCCGGGCGAAGAAGTCTATCAGGTTTCCGGGCATCGGATCGCCGCGGCGGAAGCTCTCGGGCTTCAGCACGACCACCGAGGTCTCGGTCGTCGCCGAATCGAGCTCGTCCACGGCGTCCAGCACGAACCCGCCGTCGCTGTATGCGTACTTTCGGAACAGCTTCAGGTGCGCCTCCGTCATTTCCGGGCTTGTCCCGGTCAGCACCGCCGGCTCGAAGAAATCGTTCTTGCGCGGTGTCGGATCAACCTTGTGCAGCCTTTCGTACTTCTCCAGCAGCCGCTTTCTGGGCTGGTATGCCGGGTCGTTGTCCAGGGCTTCGCTATCCTCGTGGAAGAAGTCGCCGAATGTGCCGCGGAGGCTGTCGCCGCGCACGTGCTGGGTGATGTGGCCGACGGCCTCGGTGACCTCGCGCACCGCATCCGGGCCGCGAAGGACCAGCACCGTCAGGCGGTTGGAGATGCCCCGCACGTTGGGTCTGCCGAAGTTCCGGACCACGTATTCGATGATCATCTTCTGGTAGCGCAGCGGGACATGGCGTTCGGACGGGTCGTAGATGGCGTCGCAGTATTCTTCAATGAAGCGGCTCTGCGGCCGGGGGGCGTACATCCTTGCAGCCACCAGCTTCACGTCGGCCCACAGCAGGCGAGCCAGGATCCCACCAGTGCGGCTCTTGTGCAAGCTGTAGGGTGTTGCCAGAGCGTAAGCAAGCTCTTCGCCGTGCTTCTGTGACTGCCCCATGGCTCCTGATACTGCTTCCGTAGAGACCGAGCGAGATCGGTTGTCTGCCGCCCCTTGACTGCACCTCTCCCGACCGGGAACGAGGACAGTTCGACAGGTGCCCGCAGGGAACTATAGCAGACGTTTCGGAAGCTTGCAAGCGGGCCACGGACCGGGCTGTTTCCCTTCGGGGCGGCGTTGCGTTATACTTGCCCGGCCCGGCCTGGCCTGTCCGTCGTGCCCAGTGTCCGGGCGTAGGGCCCTGTTGCGGGGCGCGGGGCCGCGGTGTGGACCTCCTTGCGGAACTTTGCCGACGAAAGGGCTGGCAGATGGAGAGCGCCCTCATCACGGGCGGAGCCGGATTCATCGGTTCGCACCTTGCCCAGAGGCTGCTGGGCGAGGGCGTCGAAGTCTACGTCCTGGACGATATCTCCACCGGGCAGATGGTCAATCTGGACGCCATCCGCGATTCCGACAGGTTCCATCTGCACGTTGGCGGCCTGGATGACGAGCAGCTTCTTATGGAACTTGTGGACCGAGCCGACGTCGTGTTCCACCTGGCCGCCGCCGTGGGGGTCAAGCTGATCGTGGAGGAGCCGGTCAAGACCATCGAGACCAACATCTACGGCACGGAGCTGGTCCTGAAGCACTGCGCCAGTAAGCAGAAGAAGGTGCTGCTGGCGTCCAGCAGCGAGGTATACGGCAAGGGAGAGGCGGAGCGCTTCAAGGAGGAGGACGACCTGGTGTTCGGCCCCACGAGCCGGTCGCGATGGTGCTACGGCTGCTCGAAGGCCATTGACGAGTTTCTTGGGCTGGCCTACTACAGGGCGCGGCGTTTGCCGGTCGTCATCGTCAGGTTCTTCAACATCGTCGGGCCCCGGCAGGTGGGCCACTACGGGATGGTCGTGCCGCGCCTTGTCCGGCAGGCCCTCGACGGTGGGCCGATCACCGTCTACGACGACGGCGAGCAGGTGCGCTGCTTCCTGCACGTGAGCGACGCGGTGGATGCCATGTGCGCCCTGATGCGCAGCGACGAGGCCGTTGGGGAGGTATTCAACGTCGGCAGCGACAGGCCGATGACCATCAACCGGCTCGCCGAGAAGGTCAGGGAACTGGTCAACCCGGAGGCCGAGATCGTTCACATACCATACGCCGAGGCCTACGCCGAGGGGTTCGAGGACATCCGCTACCGCGTGCCCGACCTCAGCAAGCTGAGGCAGGCGGTCGGGCTTACGCCCAGACACGACCTGGATCGCATCCTCACCGACGTGCGGGACTACCTCTCCGCTTCCTGACCCGGCTGGGGCCCGTCCGGGCCGACGATGTGCAGCGGACCGCGCTGCAAGGCCGTCGGACGGTCAGCCTTCGGCGCAGAGCCGGCCGTATTTGCGCGCCGCTTCGAAGTAGGTCCTGATGTTCTCGCGCGGAGTGCCCTCGCGCACGCTGTCGCAGGTGCCGAAGATGAACCCGCGCGGGCCGGCGGCCTCCATGGCGTGTTTCACCATGCGTTCGACGTCTTCGGGCGTGCCCCGCTTGATGACGTAGAGCATGTCGCCATAGCCCATCAGGCAGACGGTGTCGCCGATGCGCCGCTTGAGTTCCGCCAGGTCCACGTCACCGACCGGAGGCGGTCCGATCGTCTGGAAGATGTCCACCTCGGCTTCCTTCACCATGTCGGCGATGCCCATGCACTTGCCGTCGTCGTAGTAGCTGTAGACCGCATCGTAGGAATGCACCAGCTCCACGTGCGCCTTGAGCACGGGCAGGAAGACCTCGCGGTAGATCACCGGCCCCCACCCCACGCTGAGTGAGGCGAAGTACCAACTGCCCATGATCACCTTGACCCCTCTCTCCAGCAGGGCCTTGGTCTCGGCCATCATCTTGTCGAACCATATCTCCAGCAGCTCGTCGAAGAATTCGCGCTGCACGTAGTAGTCCACCATCATGTCTTCCATCGCCCGGGCGGCGCCGGCCTGGTGGTCGAGCGGGCTGTAGACGCGTACCTTGACCATGCCGCGGTCGCCCACTTTCTCCACCAGTCGGTGATACGATCTGCCGACGTCGTGGTCCGCCGGATCGGGCACGAGGTAGCGCAACGCGTCCAGGTCCTCGGGGCCCTTGACCAGCCGTTCGAGGAACGCCGCCTCGGGCTGGAGGCCATATTCCAGGCGCCCTGGTTTGGCCCTCTGGCGCACGTCATGGAGTCGCCCTGCCGGTGTCTCGAAGGTCCGTGTGACGATGTCGCATCCCCCGTCGTCCTCCACAGACAGGACGATGCGCACGTCTTTGAGGCCGTGAGGATCGTCCGTTATGTCCCATATTACGTTTGGCACGTCCGTGCCCGTGTTGAAATGTGGGTCCAGGTCTATCTCGTCCGGGCTGGCGGCCCTCAGTGCGAGCGTGAAGCCGTCCGTCGAAAAGTCGTCGTACAGAATGGGCAGCGCCTGCCTGAGCCACGGCGAGCAGGGCACCTTGTCCACCTGCTCGTGCCGGACTGCCGCCCACAAGCGCTCCCTGCCCGTCATCCTCGCGGACATTTGCTGCTCCTATGAAGTGAGTGGGGCCGGTTGGGACTCAACCGTGGGTGTTCGTTCCTATGGGATCACCACCTTGCTGCCGGGGGCCACGCCGTGTTTCACGAACCAGCCTCCTTCCATTTCCAGCACGTAGTTGACGGACGCGGCGGACCTCACCGATCGGCGGTCGCCGGGGGCTAGCTGTGCGATGTTGACGATCGTGCCCTCGGACCGGATGAAGGCGACCGAGAGCGGGAAGGAGACCGTCTTCATGCTGAAGACGGGCCTCAGGCTCTGCCCGAAGTGGAAGAGCATCCCTTCGTTAGGTCCGAGCCCGCGTCGGCCCTGCAGGCCCCAGCTTCTGGTTGCCTGGGTGTCCGCCAGTTCCGCAGCGACCCGGTGGCCGCCCACTTTCAGGTCAACGACCTTGAACTCCCGCAGCCTCAACTGGACCCGCTCCGCCGCAGCGGGAGCATCGGGATAGGGCAGCCGCAGGACGTAGTCGGCTGCCTCGGAGAACTCCGCCACCTGGCGGCCCGCCCATTGGACGCTGACGGTCCAGGGCGGCTCGTCCCGGGGCTCGACGGACCCCGCGAACCTGATGGCGTCGGCCAGGACGCACGGCTGCCCCGTTCGCGAGCGCAAGAGGCGGCCCCGGACGCTGACCGTGTCGCCGGGCAGCAGGGCGCCGCCCAGCTCTATCAGGTCAGACCTGTCCGCAGGTATCAGACAGAGCGGCCCGTTGGCGGTTGCCATCGCCAGTGCGACGGGCACGCTCCCGCCGTCCGGCAGCTCCACCCCGGCGAATCCGCGCAGCGGCGCCTGTGTAACGGTATCGCTGAACCGCACCCGCACGCCAGATCCCTCAAGCGCCCACTGCCGCGCCTCCTGGGCGGTGCAGTCGCGGGGCTCTTGGCCGGCCTCGTCCGGCTTTTTCTCCTCCCGCTTCACGTCAACCGTCAGTTTGACCTTCTGGCCCTTGACGTAGCTGGAAGGGAACTCGAGCGCGTAATTGCCCGGTCGCCTGATCCGTTCCTGCTGGCGCGAGCCTTCCCAGAACACCACAAGGTCGCGTGCGAGGCGCGACCGGGGTGGCAGGGGAGCGATCAGGCTCCCGGCCAGTGCCGTCGCCCCCAGCCAGAGCGCGGCGAGCACGGCGGCTGTTTTCTTCATTGTTCACTCCTTGCGGCCTGTGGCCAGCTGTAAGGGCACGGTCCCGCAGTTGCGGGATGCCCCTACGAAAGCGGGTCGGGCCACGCTCCACCCCCGCAATATAGCCATGCGCGCGCCGACCTTCAACCGCTTTCGCCGCACGCGGCGCCTCAGCGCGCGGCCTTTGGCGGCCTTGAGGGCGAAAAAAAAGGGCCCGGAAAAAAAACGAAGGCCCTAACGGGTCCCGAGCACCCTCATCGGACACACCGTTTTCCAAAGACGCCTATAATCCCGCCTCGCGGAACGGGGAAAACCCCCGCACCGGGCACGGAAATGAGTCGCATCGAGACGGCGTCATCTTGTCGAGAGGAGCGGACGTGGCAAAGAGCGCGAAGTCAAAGCTGGTGCCGGAGGCGCGTGCCCTCTACGCAGAGGGGTCGTCCAAGCCCGTCATTGCCGAGGCCCTGAAGGTCTCAGCCGGCACGGTGCGGCGTTGGGCGCGGGAGGAGGCGGCAGCCGGCCGGCCCTGGCGGCGAGGACCATCCGATTCGGAGGAGCCGCCGAGGCCATCGTCCAGAGCGGCCGCTCCGCGCCCGCCTTCCGGCGGCGCTCGTGGGCCGGGATCGCTGCCCGAGCGGCTCTGCCGCAGCCTCGAGGAGCGGCTCGAACACCTCATGGAGAGAAGCAAGGAGGCGGACGACGACCCGCGCCTGGAGGAACGGATGCTCAGGATCTGCAAGGTGCTGGGATACCTGCGCGAGGAGGCGGACGACCTCAGCGCGCAGCTCGTCGCCATGAAGCGTTTCGTGGCCTTCTGCCTGCGGACCCTCTCCGAGGACGAGATGACGCCCGTGCGCAAGGCCGTGCGACTGTTCGTCCAGGAACTGCGGAGGAAGCGCTCGTGATGTGGTTTCAGACTGTCGTGTCAGCCCTCTCAGCGCTGTTTGGCGGATTCATTGGCGGCTGGGTGGTGGCGTTTCGACTGGGGCGGTGGCGGCAGCGCATCGAGGACCACCTGGAGAACATCGAGTCCCGCTTGCGCAAAGGAGATCCGCTGGTGGACAGCGTCCCCGTCCTCAGCACCCGTATAGACCTGATTCTGGAAGAGCTGCGGATCATCAAGTCCGAGATGCGCAAGGACAGGGAACGTTTCGTATCCCATGAGGAATGCGACAGGAGACACTTGGATGCTCACGCATGAAGGTGTGGAGAAGCTGTTGGTGGACCTGCAGCGCCGCCGCCAGGAGGCCGAGGCGGAGGCGGCGCACGCCGCCCAGGCACTAACACGGCTGGCAAGCGGCATGACGCCCCTGAATCAAGTGGACGCGGAGCAGGTCCGGGCGGCCGCCGATACGTTCGGCGACGCCGTCGAGCGTCTGAAGGCACTGGAGCAGTTCGCGCGCGACTTGCGCGGACTGCTGATGTAGGCGGCGGGCATCCCGCAGTCGCGGGACCGTGCCCCTACGAACGGCGGGCGCTTCGCGAAGCGCCCCTACTGCTGACTGCTGAGGACTGCCGTGAAGTGGACAAGACAACATGAACAACTCCGGCTGAAGCTGCTGGAGCTGATTGAGCAGCGGGCGACGCCTTTCCCGCACACCGACCAGGCAGCGCGGCGCGAGCGGATGGAGGGGCCCTTCCTGGAGTGGTGCACCACCTACCTGCCGCACTACTTCGATGCGCCGTTCGCCGCCTTCCACCAGCGCATGGTGGATGCCGCCGGCGAGCCGGACCTGCCCACGTTCGTCTGCGCTTTCCGAGGCGCTGGCAAGAGCGTGCTGCTCACGCTGGCCCGGCCCCTCTGCCGTGCGCTGCGCGGCGAGGCGCCCTACTTCATCTACAGCAGCCGGGTGCAGAAGCTCGCCGCACAGAACATGGACTACGTCCGTCTGGAACTCGAAAACAATCCCCGCGTGCGAGGCGACTATGGCGAGGTGGAGGTGAGCGGCGCGCGGGCGGAATGGACCGTCAATCTGCCGGGGCATCGGGACTCGGTGAAGTTCGAAGCCTTCGGCATCGGGATGAGCCCGCGGGGACGCAGGCACGGCAAGTACCGTCCGACCGAATTCGTGGGCGACGACCTCGAGGACGCCCAGCTTGCCCGCAACCCCGAAAGGGAGAAGAACCTGTGGGACTGGCTGATGGACGAAGTGCTGCCCGCCCTCGAGCCCAAGCAGTTCGTGTTCACGGTGCTGGGCACGATGTTCGGGCCGGACTGCATGATGACGCGCGCTCATCGTCTGAGCGAAAGGTGCGACGACTCCGGCCGGCCGCTGGCCCGCACGTTCCTGCAGAAGGTCACCGAAGGGGGCCGCAGCGTCTGGCCCGAGCGGTTCAGCGACGACACCCTGTCCCGGATACGGGCCACCATCGGCCTGCGGAACTGGCTGCGGAACTACGCGCTGGAACCCGAAGACCCCACCAAGCCGTTCCAGGCCAAATGGATGGGAGCCTACCGGGCCGAGGAGATTGATCTGGAACAACTCGACGTGGTGGCGTTCCTCGATCCCGCCGTCAGCGAGAGCGCCAGGCGGTGTCCGCGGGCGCTCGTGGCCGTCGGCGCCGACCGGGGTCGCGGCGTGCGGTACGTGCTGGACGCCTGGATCGAGCGCGGGACCCCGATGGAGATGA
>SDBU01008881.1_pt1 | contig 11350 bp, 16 predicted proteins | sample 2277071 | NCBI WGS metagenome assembly SDBU01 (sample SAMN10397929, study PRJNA504765) | marine sediment metagenome | isolation source: marine sediment core GS08_GC12, 126 cmbsf | place: Arctic Ocean: Gakkel Ridge, Loki's castle | collected 2008 | reverse complement strand
GAAGACTGGGGCCTTATCCAGTTAGACTACAGGAGCTTATTCGGTGTTAGAAATACCCAGGGCGAGAGTTGAACTCGCAACAACTACATTCTAAGTGTAGCTCCTCTGCCAATTGGGATACCTGGGCGTGTTAAATCTATAAATCAAAGCAGAATAAAAGATTCGGACTCTCACCTCATGCTCGGCAAGCATGCATGCTACCATTAACACCAATTCTGCATTATTTTTTATAATAAAAAAGGATTTTATTTTAGTTGGTCGAATATATATATAAATAGTACGGTATGATATATAAGGAGTTCGATAATGAGAGAGCAATATTTAAAAGATCCTAATTTATGTATTTTTTGTAAAAAACCTATTCCATATAAAAAAAGAAGAAATAAATTCTGTAATCATTCTTGTTCCGCCTCTTTTAATAATATAGATATAGTTAGAAATATAACAAATGGAAATTTTATTAAAAAACAGTGTAAAGAATGTGAAAAGACTACTACTAATCAAAAATTTTGTTCTAGAAAATGTTCTAATATTTTCAAAACAAAAATAGTAAAAGAAAAAATAGAAAATGGAATATATTTTACATTAGAAGGAGGTAGTTTATTTCTAAAAAACTATTTAATAAAAAAAAGAAAACATCAATGCGAGAAATGCAAAAACACTGAATGGTTAGATCAAAAAATACCTCTAAATTTACATCATAGAAATGGAGATGCTATGGATAATAATCTTTTAAATTTACGATTATTATGTGGAAATTGCCATGCATTAACTCCTAATTTCGGTAGAAGAAATAAAAAATCTTCTAGAACTACAAGATATAACTAATGCGCCATGGGAGATTCGAACTCCCAAAACTAGCTTGGAAGGCTAGAGTGTTGCCAATTACACCAATGGCGCATATGGGAAGATTATTTTTTTATCCTAAGGACCTTACCCACAAACCCTAGTGGCATGCCAACAAAGGCCAAGGAGAGAATCAAACTCTCGTACACACTTTTGCAGAGTGCGATCTGAAACCACTCGATTACATGGCCAAAAAGGTCAAGAGACCAGAATCGAACTGGCATCCTCTCGGTCACAGCGAGATACTTTAGCCATTAAGCCACTCTTGACATACAATTTTAATATTATTTCAATGCACCCAGTAGGACTCGAACCTACAAGCCAGTTAAGGACGAGATCTACAATCTCGCGGGCCACCAATTGCCCAATAGGTGCTACAAAATGGGGATAGAGAGATTCGAACTCTCAAGACTCCTGGGTAAGAACCAGGTGATTTACCTAATAATCTTTATCCCCTAATAGGTGTGAGAGGATTCGAACCTCCAAGACTGCGGATTAAAAGTCCGCTGCTTTACCATAATAAGCTTCACACCCAACAGTTTGCCAGGTTTTTCCTTTTTCTTTTTCATTTTAAATTCTCCTTTTCTATCTTTTTATTTATCTCAAATTGAGTTAATACCAAATTAACAAATATTGATCTATCCTTAAAACAAGGGGAGCATTTCAAACCATCTATCCCCTTACCTTTAGAATATTTTACAGGAATCTCTCTAACATTTCCACAATGTGGACACATCATTCTTACTGTTTCTTTAGTCATTTTTTTTTCTTTCCAAAATGAGAACAACTCATAACACATAAGAGCTATAACATTTATAAAAATCATAATATATATTGATATTAATATTAATTTTAAAATTATATTAATCCTTTCTCAACTACATCCCAATCAACATGACTCCAATACCTATGAATTCTTGCAAGATTTAACAAATTTCTAGCTCTCTCCACTCCATAACTCAGAATTCTTTGAGCATGATCCTTAGGAGAAAGTCTTTTCGGTGCAACATATGGTTCTATAAATCCTAACTCTGCTACTCTAGGATCTATTTTCTCTATTTTTTCTGGCTTATCTTCTTTTATTTTTTCTGCTGCTGCCACTTTTTCTTTTTTCGCAGAAATAAAGTCGAAATCACAACCTGGGCATCTCTTTGTTGTCCCACCCATGATTTTTGAGCAATCAGGGCATGTTTTTCTACCTCTCCCTGGTTTATCATAAAAAATTACCGCTGCTGGTTTATTTTTTTCTTCCAGAAGATCTAATCTTATTTTATTTTCTGGAAAATAAAAACCACATTCTGGGCAAAGATGACATCTTGCTCCTATTTCGGTGTTACAGTGTGAACAATCTTTTCTTCCACGTTTAGCCATAACTACATCTCCTGTAATAAATGTGACCATATGCTATAAAGTTCTATAAAAATACCTTGTTCATTTAATTCTTCTTCTGAAGTTCTTTCTATATATTGCAAAGCAACTGCTTTAGAGCTAAAAGTTTTTGGCTTTTTAAATTCATCTAATAGATACAAAATGGGTTCATTTTGTTCATTTTTCTTTATTAAGATATAATCTGTTCTTCCACGTTTAGCCATTATCCATCTCTTCTATAACATTTTTAGTTGTAAGTGCTTCACCTTCTCCGACAATAAAGACATCATCTGTCTCTAATAAATATTTAACAAATTCTTTATCTGTTAGTTTTGACAGATCCTTATTATTATTATTATTAATATCAAACATAAGTCTATCCTTTCTTAAATAACTCATCACATTCTTTACAATACCTTTCATGTAAATGAGAAACTACTCCCCATGCTTTAATAGGGATTCTAGTGGTCATTGTATTCATATTACCACATAAAGCCTTACCATCTAAAGATATATGATAATAAAAATTACCATGTATGCTTTCTCTTATTTCATATTTTTTAGTCATAACTATATCCTTTAAGAAGTTAATGCACCCTCTGGGACTCGAACCCAGATAAACACGGATTATGAGTCCGCCGCTAAGCCAATTCAGCTAAGGGTGCTACTTAATCATCTCAACTATATTAATAGAAATAGTGATAATCCAGAGAGGTTTTCCTCTATTATCAAATACTGTAGCTGCCCCATAATAAAAAGTATGATCAGGAAAAGAAGTTGTATTTGTAATTTTTTTAATCCAATTCAATTCTATAAAAGGTGTTAATCTTCTTGTATATCCATCTTTATCTTTTTCATTATAAAATTTTTGTGCAAAATTTTTGGCTGCTAATAATAATTTATTAGGATGCTTAGAGATATTTTCCTTAGATATCTCACATTTTTCACTATTAACATCTTTTTTTATTACTTTACAAAGATACATTTTTTTCTCCAAAAAAACGATATTACATCTTATACGGTGTAAAAAGTTTCGCTCTGGGTTTATATGGTAAATGGTACGAAGCGGAATCGAACCGCTGTCTCAAGGTCTTCAACCTCGCGCTAAACCGTCTCAGCTATCGCACCGATAAAGCCTCTTCCCAGAATCGAACTGAATTCCCCGCATTACAAGTGCGGCGCATCACCATTTATGCTTAAGAGGCAAAAAACGTAGATATGTGACAGGAAAAAGATAGCCACCCAAGGCAATTCCCCCATTAGAAAGGGGAAAACAAGATTCGAACTTACGATAACTTTTTCACATTCAACCTACATAATGGAGACTACAGGAATCGAACCCATCGTGCATCAGGATCTCTCCTTTCACTACCACCAACGAGGCGGCCCCTTTGCAGTTATGCTCAGCAATTTGAGCTAGTCTATCTTTCACTTGCGATCCCTAATAGAATGGAGACGCCGAGAATCGAACTCGGAGTTGAACCTTGCAAGGGTTCTGTGTTCCCATTACACTATGTCCCCATAATGAATTTCTCTATGACAATTTACACATACTAAATCACATTTATCAAGCTCTTTATAAATTCTATCTAGGCTCCAAGATCTAAGATGCAACCAGTTAGGATCTTTCTCATCAGGATCTCGATGATGAAATTCTAATGCAGCTAAACAATTATCATAACTACATCTTGAACATTTGCCACCTTTATATTCTACTGCTTTTCTCTTATTTTCCCGGCATCTTTTTATTGTATTAGCATTATGACATGATTTACAAATAGTTTTAGCTATTCTCCCTCTACCTTTGTTCATCATCTTTTCTTCATTTATTTCCCCACAAAATTTACATTTTATTTTTCGAGAAAAATAAGAAGGAGATGTTTTTAAGTTGAATTTTTTCAACCAGTATCTGACATTGGATTGACTAACATCTAACTCTGCTGCTATCTGATAAGTACTATTGCCATGGGAAATTAATTCTTTTAATTTATTCTCTTGTATAATATTCCAATCTATATAAATAATTCTCTATTTATATATTTCGAAATATTTGCTCAAACTCCTTTAATTAATTTCGCTCTCCCGACTGAGCTAAGTCCCCAGTATAGCACTTGAATTAAGTGCTATCTTTACTATTTTTAATCTCTCAGAGAGGATTCGAACCTCTGATCTTCTGATCCCAAATCAGACGGATTACCAAGCTTTCCCACTGAGAGGACAATAAAAAAACTCCACAAATTCGTAAAAATTTGTGAAGTTTCGTAATAGCAATTTCTTCTGGTTAAGTAGAAATCGAACTGAATAGCGGAGGCAAGATTTGAACTTGCGACCTCTTGGTTATGAGCCAAACGAGCTGACCAGACTGCTCTACCCCGCAATAATTTTAATGGTATTAAGGATAGGTATTTCACCTACATCTCTTCTCCACAAGGGAGAAGTGTAATATTTGTTATACGACCCTAATATAAAAACGCTGGTGGATATGTTTAATTGACATTGGAAAGCTTTTGTTCAAAAGAACAAAAAAGTTTTAAAGTTTTAATTTTTGGAAAAACTTCATTCATTGGGTGACCAAAAAACATTATTTGTATTGGACTCCTATATATCTACCTTAGTCTTTTCCTCCAAATATATTGGCTGCGTTCATACCTCAACTTGGATTTTACCTATTTCAATATATAGACTCTTTACAACCCACCGTAATGCTTCAATAATCGATAACCAACACCATTCAACCCACCGTTATCCTATCTCCTATTCTCTAAATTAATAAAAATATTACAGATATGTAGTTGCAAAAAAGCTTTGTGATTTCAAAGGATCGATAACTTTCTCACTTCAACCTGTTTGTTTAAACAGATCCGAAGATCTGTGAAAATTTAAAATGACGGATATGGTGTGACAAGAGAAATGGGATTGCTCCCAAGTTTTCAATGTAAACGATAACTCTTAATCTTCAACCCGTTTAATTACTAACTTTAAGAAAGGAGTAATTTTATTGTTAGGTTTCTCATATTTACTTTTAAAATAGCAATAAAAGCATTATAGCATAAAATCTTTCGCTTTCAACTATTATTTTCTATTTTTCCGAAAAAAATCCTTCTTTTTTCTTAAACAGAGAAACAATAAGGAGTTAGGAAAGAAAAAATAATACCCTTAACGGGATTTGAACCCATGTTTTCACCTTGAGAAAGTGATATCCTAAGTCAACTAGAAGATAAGGGCATAATAGCCTGGAGGAGAATCGAACTCCCGCCTTTAGATTGAAAGTCTAATATCCTATCCACTAGACGACCAGGCCAAAAGTTTATTCAGTGTTACAAAATAGCGATACCTGGAATTGAACCAGGAACTCATCCGTATGAAAGATGTGTGTTAGCCGACTATACCATATCGCCATAACCGGAAGGTAAAGGAATCGAACCCTCAGCCCGTAGGCTGGCAGGGCTTTCAAGGCCCATTATCCCCATGGATGCTACCTTCCAAAATGAATAGTCAGGAATCTGCCCTACAATATGCCTTACAGCTATCTTCCCGATACGGTAGGTCGCACGAATACACGTTTTGCTGGACTTCCGGATGCCCCTTACTACGCCGCTATTCATAACGGATAGGAGAGGATTCGAACCTCCAAGCCCTTATTCAGGAACGACTCCTTAGCAGGGAGCTTAAGTCACCAATCTAATGCCTATCCTTCTTCTTTCTCTTTTTTCTTGCCTTCTTTAAGATCTATAATCCATTGGAGAATTGTAAAAAATACAGCCAAACCACTAATCACTCCTATAGATAATAAAATAGAAGTTACAGTAGGTGTCACTGCTATGAAATAAATCAAAATCATTGCTAATGTTATAACCGCTGCTTTTCTGCTGATCTTACCAGCTAAGATCTCTAATACTTTTGAAAAACCATCTAACATTTCTTTCTCCTTAATAGTAATTTATATTTTCGGAGAAAAAAATAAAAATCCTTTATTTAACCCTCTCACCCGGTATCGATCCGGGTACTCAACATCGACAGTGTTGTGTGATAGCCAGTTCACCATGAAAGGAAAATACCCACGGTAGGACTTGAACCTACATAACCCCTGCTTGTAAAACAGGTGCTTCGCCAATTAAGCTACGCGGGTGATTTGCAGATATGTGATAGGAATAAAGTGTTTTTAAGCGTGCTACCATTACACTAATCCCCGGTCAAATCGGGGACGAAGGAATCGAACCTTCTCTACTGCTTTCCAATAGCGATAACTTATTCACATTCAACCTGCTTTAATTGGCATGAGTGGAGTCGAACCACCTGCCTCTCGGTTATCAGCCGAACGCTCAGCCATATGAGCTTCATGCCAGTAAACACATGGAGAAAAATCTATTCAGTGCTATACAAAGCTCATACGATACTCTATATAAGTTTGAATAGAAGTTCTCCCCATGTGATAATTTACAAAACTTCACAGTGTGCCCCTCTTGGGACCCCTCTTAACTTTTTAAAGATCTAAACTCCAGCGGTAGGATTCGAACCTACGATGAGGCATTTTGCCTAACAGATTAACAGTCTGCCCCCTGCTACCAGACTCGGGTACACTGGAATTATTAACTTTTAAACTACCCCTATAGGATTCGAACCTATGCTAGAAGCTCCAAAAACTCCTGTGCTACCATTACACCAAAGGGTAATATTTACTTTTAAAAATTACTAGCCAAAAAAAAGGCGACTTTTTTGAAGTCGCCTTGAATGGGGGTATATATTCAAAAGCGACTATCCGGGGCCTCCTTCAATTGTTGGGAGATTAAACCAACTATTATCCGCAGAGGCTTGGACATCTATATCTACTGATAACGTAGATACTTCCAACCTACATTTATATCGTCTATGCAACTTAATGCTTTGTGCAACAGGATTTTTAGTTGTGATAGTCATCTTCTGGGACTCTTAAAAATTAATATACTATACCATTCTTTTTAGGTAAACTTCTATTTATATTATATATCGTCAATTCCTTTTTTTTTTCTTTAATATTTTTATTTTTTTTAAAAAAAAATAAAAATAACCTACTATTATATTATACGCTTTATTCCTCTCCATGTCAATATCTTTTTTATATTTTTTCAAAATAGTGAGAGAAAAGTATAGTTTTCTCTCACTATCACCATTAATATTAAAATTAACAGTGGTTTTTGGATTAACCCTATTTAAATTCTCACTGTATTATACTCTTTATCCCTCTCCATGTCAACATCTTTTTTTAAAAAAAATAAAAAAGTCAGATTCTTTCACTTCTTACGCCGAATCTGACTTCGGAGGAGGGTGATGAAACTACTCAATTTTTAGAAAAGAGAGAGAAAATCCATTATCTCTCTCTTCTCCTTATTTTTTAAAAAAGAGAAGCAAAAGCGGAGGAGGAAAAAAACCTTTGCTCCTCAATCTGTTAGAACTATACGTCTAACAGTTATATTTGTAGTATATACTATAAACTTTCGCTTTTCAACTTCTTTTTTTATTTTCCAAAAAATAAATTCTTCAAAGTTCTACCATCCTTTTTAAGATGGAAGTTACCAACATTTTTCCCTGCTACATAATCTTCTAAATATTTAACACCTTGATCTACTTGTGATTGCTCCTCAGGAGTTAATTGACGAGTAGGAATATAATCCTCAGGGACATAATCTTCAATAAGGATATCCTCTTGACTCTTAACAGGGATATTATGAGAATCACACCATATCTTATCACTTAACCTATTTTCAGTAATACACTTAACGCCATCTTCAAAATGCTGCCATGTACTTGTGAATAAATCACCTTTTCTTCCATAACGATGCTTCACTCCTACAGATACAATGAATTTACCTCCATCATCTGCAATAGGTTTTAAATCAAAAGCAATATCAACCAAATGAGGCAAAGTAGTACTGCCTTTTATTGTACCATCCTGGTTCAACTGAGCAAGTAAAATAATACAATCACAATACTTTTGCAATACTGCATGTCTATAATACTTCATAATTGTTTTAACATTACCTTTAGCACCACTACCATATTCATTAAGCTCATTAACACTATCTACAAATACCATAGATGGCTTTATTTCTTTAATTATCTTTAACTGCTCAATAACAGACGTTTCAGTGCTACAATAGAAGTTTTTACAATTAGTTCTATCCTTTACCCATCCAGAAAAAGTTTGTAAATCAACCTCATTCTGAAAATAAAGAATTTTTGCATTTGCAGCGGTTGCTAAACACTTAGCAACTGCTATTGCAAGTCTGCTTTTACCAGTACCACTTGCACCACTCCATAAACTAACCGTATAACGAGGACAACCCCAACTCGTCGCATAATTTGGGAACTTAGTATAACCATACAGCCATTCAAGCTCTTGAGATCCTAAACCACCTCTCCCAATTAATTCAGGTTTCAAATTCGCTAATGATTCATAATTTTTAGCCATTATATTTCTCCTTTCTACACTATATAATGCAAAAAGTTTCGCTCTGGTTTTATATGGTTTATCCTTCTGTTTCTTTATCTGCTTCATACATCAATAAAGCAAAATTCATTATCAGTGCTACAATTAACCCAGCTAAAAAACAACCTGGGTGGAACATCCAAACAGGTAATAATTCCTCATTAACAAAATATACATCTGTCTCAGGATTAACTTCAAAAAGGGTAGTACCTATAGCTAATATTATCAGCCAAAAAACCTGTATTAATCCCTTTTTATAAAGAAGTATAGTAGCACCAACACAATACAATATTCCTACAACATTAAAAATTGCCCATAAAAATCCCATGACTAACCTCTCTTACTTGTTAAATATCCACCAATGATTATTACAGGTAAAGAAAATATACCTGGAACATAAACTAAACTCGCGGGATGAAAGAACCAAGGACTACACAAATAATCATCTGATTGAGGATCATGCATTGCATATACCTCAGGCTCAAAGTTATAACATTCTTTATCTCCATCTTTGTCTTGATCAAAATAATAACCATACCTCCCAGCTGATTCCCTCATCAATCTCTTTTTAATAATACTCTTCCCATCATCTGTAAAAACTCTAACAGTAAAAGCTCCTTCATATTGACCCTCTGCATCACTATTAGCAACTGCAACAAAGAGAAATCCTACAGTGAGTAATCCACAATTAAAAACTATTCCTTTCCAAAATCCAAAGAGGGGGAACATAGCCGCACAAATAATAAAGTAGATTATCCCACAGACACTGAGCATTGACCTTAAACTCCACATATCAGGAATACTTATTTCTGCTAACATCTTTCAATCTCCTAAAAAAAATAACATTATAATTATTTACTATCTATAGGAGTAGGAAAAGTTTCGCTCTGGGTTTATATGGTTTTTTTGTCTAACTCCTTATATCCTAAGGAATTAGGAATATCTTTATTAATTTTATCGATATCTTTTCGATAGGATCTACCTAATAAGTAGTTTTTTTTCTTTAGATCCTGGAAACATTTAACTAATTGTAAACAAAGTTTATTTATTATCTTGTTTTTTTCTTCAATCTTATCTATTCTCTTTATTAGATCAAGTTGTTTTTCTTCAAGTTGTTTTTGCCAGGAAAAAGAAGAAACACTATCTTCTAAACTTTCTTTTTCACTATTAAATCCCTTCTCCCACATGTTAAAAAGAGCAGGAGTTAGTCCAGGATTGTCTTTAATATCCTTCCCTGATATACAATCAACAATTCCCTGTTGATAATGTTCTTCTGCATCAATTTGAAAATTAATAAATTGAGCAAAATATCCTGTCAATATTTCATTGAGATTACAAAGATTGCATTTAATAATAGTTCTTTCTTCTTGATCTATTTGTATATAAATAGAATCTTGTGAACAGTTAGGACATTTCATACTTCAACTCCTGAAACTAAAATCTTATCTTTTGTAATAATCTTACCAATAAATTTCTTATTTATATATTTCCCAGATTTTACAGGAAAAATAAACTTTCTAAAATCTCTAATAGGTAAAGCAGAGTCAAAATCTTCATAAGTACTTAGTCTATAAAAAAATATACCATTAGGAATAATTTCATGTGATTCCTTCTTAATATCTATAGCAGAGAAAACCTGTCTTAATTTATATCCACAAGGATGAAGTTTATTTAATCTCTGGAAAAAAAACATATTTTCTTGTATTCTTCCTATATGAGATTTGCACCTGGTTGCATCTGATCTCTCTGTCTTATTTCTGAATTTGTCCCATACATTACTATTCTCTATAATATGACCATCTCTTGATTTCTTGATATATGGAATATCTGACATAACTTCTTCCATTTTTTTCAATATATCAATAAGAGGATGCCACTTATTTGCACCTAATAAAAATATACCCTGAATTTGATAATAATAAATCCCTCTACGAAAAGGATTAAAAAAATGTTTTCCTGCTTTCGCTTTTATCTCGTTATCAATATATTTAACATCTTTCAACCATTTTGATCTTGTCCTATCAATTTCTTTTGAAGTCATATGATATTTTCTAATTTTAACCATTTTCCCTTTTTTATTTAAAAACTCTTGACCTACATCGTCTGGACTATAAATTTTGTTTAACATACCTATATCTCCTATTTGCTTCTAAAATTGTTTGGATGGTTTTATCCTACATATCATATAAAACCAGCTTAATTATTTTACCTATTTTATCACTTTTATCAATTCTTGTCAATAACTTTTTTTTACTCCAGTTTTATAAAGCGATACTGATAAAACCAGCTTGATAATTATTGATAAGAAAAAAACTTATTATGGATAGAAGATATTTTTTACCTTTTTACTCGGGTCTGTCGATCTTTCATTTTTCTCCTATTTTCCTATTTTCCTATTGAGTGCTGCAATTCTCCTATTGAGTCCTATTGAATTTTATATCAACAAAATATCCTGCATCATTTTTAAGTTTATCAACCTACATTCATCCTTTCATTTTTCCTTTCCTATCGTTCTCATTTATTTTCTGTTTAAGTTCTTTAATAATATAATTCTCATAACAGATATAATAATAAAGTGTGAGACCCATCTTTATTATTGCTGTAAGCATAGCAATAGCCATAAAAACTATTAAACCTATAACCATCATATCGTTCATAATCTATATCTCC
>SDBU01008880.1_pt1 | contig 11352 bp, 23 predicted proteins | sample 2277071 | NCBI WGS metagenome assembly SDBU01 (sample SAMN10397929, study PRJNA504765) | marine sediment metagenome | isolation source: marine sediment core GS08_GC12, 126 cmbsf | place: Arctic Ocean: Gakkel Ridge, Loki's castle | collected 2008 | reverse complement strand
CAACAGACCTAGCAGCTCTAACAGCATCTCCAGCAGCCCAAGCAGTATCTCCAGCAGCCCAAGCAGCACACCTAGCAGCATCCCAAACAGCCTTTCCAGCAGCCCGAGCAACAGACCTAGCAGCTCTAGCAGCCCAAGCAGCAACCAACTGTCTCTTTGTGGCTTCTCCGTTGGCATATTTACGGCTGACTTCTATGGCCTCTCGGGGTCGTTTGTCATCTGGGTATTCAGCTTCAAAGATGGGCAATACGTGTTCGGCACAGTCGCAGGCAAACAATCTTATCTCTCTGTCGGCAGATTCAATAACAGCCCGTAACGCCCATAAGGCATCATCAAAGCCACAGACTTCTAGTACTTTGTCTAGAGGGATTGGTGTGTCTCTGCCATACTTCCCTACTCCACCCAAAGCCTCAGCCATCTTTCGATAGCTCGCAGCACAAGCACCTGCTTCTTTGGCTCGTCTAAATGTAGTGTGTAACATTCCGCCACTCACGCCTCCTTTCTACTTACTCTTTTTCCCTTGGCTCGTCTCCACCCACAACCAGTCCTTCCCAGTCTGGATCAAGGGGACGGCAGCGGGCGATACAGGAGTGTTCTGCCAGTTCTGCTACTCTCTGCCTGATTAACTGCTCAATAAGTTCGTTGTCCTTCATCTCACTGCTACTCATGTTGTTTGTCCCTCCTCCTCAGATGGATTTTTAGACGCCTTTGATGCCTTTTTAGCACTATCCCCCATCACATCAAACAGCTTGACGCCCGGATACTCCAACAGAGGGACAACCAAGCCCTTATACGCAGCCACCATCCCGACCAAGGCGGTAAACTTGCTCGGAGACTCCAATGCGTCCTTCATAAGCTGCATACCTACGACATCATCCTTCACCGCTACCCGGCAGTCTTGGAAGAGATTCAACCATTCTTGTTCGCTACGGAGTAAATCATCTTCTTTAAGAAGGCCAGCTCGTGAGACCAGATCCTCTCGCGGTCGAGGTTGACTAACACCCTCCTCAACCATGCCGACGAGCTCGGATACCTTCTCTTGGAGTTCGGATACTCTCTCGAACACTCCAGCCAAAGCAGACCGCATCATGCCGTCAACCGTTCCTCTTCTAGGGAGTTGTATTGCTCCCCCGGCCAGCCGGATACGTGACACGACATCTACTATCAGCTCTTTCTGCCAGTCGTCACTCTTACCAACTTTAACACTAGATTCAGCGACCATGTCTGCCATTACTTCCTCCTTCTTCGTTTACTCTGGTTCTCTCACTAGATAAATTCAGCGTTGCTGCGTTATGAGTATTGTCCAACCGGTAGAGGACATCCCCACCGTCTGCAGTCACAACACGGACGGTCTCAGGATAGAGTTCTAACCGCCTGATACCGCCGGGGGCTGTCAGTCTATTTATTAGTAGCATTTTACTTTATCTCTCCATTCTGAATCCGACGAGCTATATCCTGAACCGCCGCCTCGTGCATCTCCTGTGCCTTCCTATCCGATTCAGTATCCAGTTTATCCACACCTCGACATCCTGTGATGCTCACTACTCTAGTTACATCTGCATCCCAGTACCTATCCATGGAAGTGGCGTGGAAGGCCATTGTCTCATAGAACCGTCCTGAACCAACCTCAACAGGCCTTGCGTGTGTTCCTTGGCGCGGGTCCCACATATTGCCTACTGTACTAACAACAACTCGCACATCCCCGCATTCAAGCAGAGTGTTCAAGTGGAAGATACAGTACCGAGAAGAGCAGTAGTGTCCCGGCCAGCCACGGTAGGTAATCTTGATCCGGTGCTCTGAAGTAGCAGCCAACCTATCCGCTATCGCACGACACTCGGAGCAACCAGCAGTACGCAAATGGAGAAGGTCATGTTCTATACTCCTTACTCCAAATGGATATCTCAACCGTACACAAGCATGAATCTCAAACGATCCATCTCTGTGCGTCTGGATAGCCCTTATCTCTCCGTATGACAACTCGGTATAATCGGCTGGAGGATAAGTGGTGGCAGGGCAACCCGCAACATGGTAATGAGTACCGTGTTGAATGTCTACCAAAAATTGGTCTGTATCCTTCGGTTCAATCATATCTGCACCTTCTCTAACACCTTTCCACTCTCACAAACAAGCAGGAACGTGCCTATTTCTTCTACGTCTCCCTCACCATAGATCCTGTAATCGGTAGACACTACGGTATCAAGTGGATGTTGTATCAGCAATTCAACCAACGCGCCTACAGTCATCTCTCCTATCTCTCTCGTTCTCCTTCCTTTCATTTCCTACCACCCCTTTGTCACTATACAAGACTCACGCATACAATACTCATCAAGAGCAGACAACCAACTAACACGGTCACTCTCAAGTTTATCTTCATGGTCAGTGCGAAGATAGTCCTGTACTAAGGCGTCAACTGAAATCTGCCTTAATCCAAGAGATTTCTCCCAGAAGGTTCTATTCTCCATCTTGTCATAGAACTCTGACAGGGTATCAAGGAACATCTGACGTGGCTCAGTATTACTATACGTCTTAACCATCATTCCGCCTCTCGTCCACACCACATGCAGACTATCTTCATAACTGTAGCCTTCTGCCTTGTTTCTTCCCTACAGTGTGGGCAGACTGTCTTCGTAATTGTGGTCATTTCTCTTGTTTCCCTTTCTCGAAAATACCGTAATAAAAGAGGGCTCCAGCACTCCATAGGTACAAAGGCGTAATAATACCGAAACCCAGAACAGCAGACCATCTCCAAGATTCCGACTGGATAGCAGGCAACACTACCCACCAGTTGATGTACAGAGCGAAAAGCACAACGATAGCCCAGACAACGTGAAAAAGTTGATACCACTTCATTTTCATTTCTCTTGCTCTCCCTCCCTTAAAAATTCACCCAGTGCTTCCCTGCTCACCCGCCAGAGACCGCCTACCCGGATGGCCTTGAGCTTGCCCGAGCGGATGTAGCGGTAGACAGTCTCGTCGGCTACATGGAGGTAGGACATTACCTGTTGGATCGTTAGTAGCTCAGTTTCGTTGCCCATCATCTTTTCCCTCTCTCCTTCACCTGTTACCATCCAACCACCTTGATGGAGATTAGCCTCCCCCCGTTTCGACTAACTCCATAGTAGGCTTAGATGTTCAGTTTCACCCTCGAACTCGTGATTATGATAGTTCCCCTTGAATTTGTAGACACCCGGCTCTTCAACTTGACTTATAAAATCGAGTATGTCATTAAAGAACCACGGTGAATCATCCAATCCCTCAAAGTGGACACGGATAGGAACGTAGTCACCATACTCACTAAAAGCGAATAGTATTTCCCCAGTGTAGATTTTACCGCGGCTCGGTGCTAGATGCCCCCAAGTGTGCTGCATTACTCTTTCTTTATTAGCTTCGGTTATAGGGGCGAAAGCATCAGCTATACATTGATGTGACATTTCCTTACCCTCCTTCCTACTTATCCACCCATACAATAACACACCTTCCACACTTTGTCAATAGGGCAAAGAGGTCATTTTCCAACTCAGCGCAAAAATAACTTGCTACCTATTACTACCTATTACCACTCAATTCGCGCACTACCTTCTCCGCCGTCTTCTTGCCAATACCATCCACATCCAGCCAGTCCTTCACGCCAGCCTCCACCATTGCTCTGACCGTACCGAACTTCTCCGCCACTGCCTGACTCTTGCCCCACCCGATATCCGGTAGCTCATTCGCCACCCTCCTGACCAGCGACGGCTTCACCAGCTGCACCCGCTGGGGAGGCGGACTGAACATCTGGTGCAGAGAATTGTGCTTGCTTGGAGGCGTCTGGAAGTTCAGCCACAGAGCCTTGATGATAGCCGCTGTCTCCCGAACATCGGACGACCGCTTGACAATGATGTTGGCGAGATAGTCCAGCTCGGTAAGGTATTGGTCGAAACGGGCATAAGCGATGGTGGGTTTTACCGGCTCATAAATCTGGGCGCGGCGTAGAGTGCGAGGATTGATACCCCAGACGAGGATTTCAAGGAGTCCGTCTTCGGGACTGGCTCTGGTCTGGCCTTCGGCGATGAGGCAGAGGACGTCCATCCCTGCTTCCTTGGCAGACTGAGCTTGATAGAGGTAGCCCCCGTCGAGGATACAGGATGCGAGATCCCCGATTTTCTTACGCTCGACACAGACACGGATAGGTATATCGGTATCCGAGGCTCCCCAGAAGACGACATCCCCGAAGGCGATAGGAATAGGAACAGCCATAGAGCCGAGGGCTCTTATCATGTCTTGGTCGTTGGAGAGATTAGAACAGTAGAGAGTCATGGCTTCATATCGTCCTTCAAAGTCTGGATACGCTTCTGCACTACCCAGTTAAACCGCCTATCAACACTAGAGTCACCACTATCCTCTACCAAGGCTGCGTACTCTCCCAAATCCACTGTCCAAGGATGCCGAGACCGAGATTCCCAAACCGAAAAAGCAACATGGCGGTGTTGTTCAAAATCCACCCTACTACAATCATTCACATACATAAAGTGCTCCACCACAGCGTTTAAGTCCAGTTTCCCCTCGCTCGCTAGAATACCTGCTAAACCAATATGCTTTACGTGATGACACAAAGGACAGATAGCAGTAAACCCTTTCAACGACTGAACATGGTTCTCGTCGTCATACTCCCATAGCTCGTGACAATAAAGCTGGACACCAGTGACTCCACAGACAGCGCACCGATATCCGTGTTCCCAGTATGCCGCCTTGCGTACTTTGTCCCAATTCTCCCTACTCATCATGTTGCGAAGGTTGGTATACCACGATGTTTGAGGAACTAACTCTATCGATAACTGGTATTCGTTAAAATTCATTATCCCTCCTAGCGTTGTTCAACCTACAGCTCTCCAACACCACACTACCGCTCCCCAAGGGGACAGCCCGAGAATACGGCAGCGACGATAACGGTGAATGAAAAGGTGTATTCTACTCATCTTCGTCCTACCCAAGCACCCTGCACCAGTATCTTTACAGCCTCCCACCTAGTAACCCTCCTTACTGGACGTACTGGTTCAACAGCAGCAAGAGACCATCCATGCTTGCGGACAACACGAAGGGCAGTCCGGAAAGGTAACTGAACAGTAGTCTTTCTTGATGGGGATACCAACCACAACAAATCACCACCTTCTTTGATAAGATTGCTGACAAGGCTATCCACAATGCAGAAAGATACTACACCAATAACCACACTGATGAGTGCCTCAATACCAAACTTGGGTTCTCCCCACACCTCCCGCAACTTTTCTCGTACTTGGCGTGGAGGCACACCCATATCGCGTAAGATTTTGTATCTCTCTACAGTCAGTGAGACAGTTACCTCCCCTCCATCTACTTCGACAACAGACGCACAATTATCACTCATCTTTGCCTCTCCGACTGCCGGACACGGTAAGCAATACTACTTACCAGCCTATGAGACCGTGTCCTTCGTACTATCGCATGAACCATTCTCTGGAATTGAGGGAGCTGCATTACCAGCATAAGAGGGATAGCGACCAGAAGCGCAGCAGCTGTTCCCTCGACCCGAAAAGCGAAGTCGCCCCACTGGATATCAATCATCTTTCCCTCCTCTACGGTCTAACAACACCCCAATAAAAAAGCACACAACGCCAGCAAGAATGAAGTAGACAACAATAGACATGTACAGACCAGAGAAGTTGAACGGGTTAGCCATCACCATGTAGATAGCACTGAGTGAAAACAGCAGCCCTAGAATAAATGCTGCAATAACCCTGCGTGATACGACAGTCTTGTCCATCTCACTACTCTACTCCGTATGCACCAAGTCGAGTAGGAACCCGAAAGTACACATATCCCCCCGCAGTATCTCACCCCCGATTTTCGGGTCCTGACGGCAGTCCTTAACGAACACACTGAATGCCACATCCACCCCTTCCCCTTCCCGGTAGGTCACAAGGTTAATCTGGGATAAATAATCCATTTCCGAGAAACCACTCAACTCGTACTCATTAGTCCGGGTATTGTTCACCCACTTAGGCTTCATCTTGTGGATAAAAACGGTGTTGAGCGGGGAGTCGTAGGCGGTACGGAGAAGGTCTCTCCACTCGTTGTTCACTTCCTGATAATTGTGAGGCAGGATCTGGGACAGCTTACCGAAATGGGAGAGGCGAGCAAGTTCGTAGGCTTCGGTCGCCGTGTTGTGTGCCAGAATACCACCCACACCTGCACAGAACGCGTGGTTCTCGGTCTCCAAGTCGTAAACCATACCATCGTATTGCTCTTCCACAATCGAACGAATACGCCCCCTAGACCCGACAGCCCTAGCAGGGAAGGTAACTCTAGTCAAGTCTGGCTTGTCCTGCCTTGTGTACACAGACACATCGCGGCTATCCATACCTGAAGAACGCTCCATCCAAATGAGTGCCATAGCCAGTGCTGGTGACGTAGTATCAAACTCCCAAGCATCGCCACGGGGATTACAGTACCCATCCCCAGCCAGATAGCCTTCCACAAACGCCCTCTTCACACCAGGTTTGGAGTTAATTATAGTTGGCGGCACAACCTTCTCCCGTCGAGCGTTGTAGAGCATCGCCTTAAAATAGGACGCAACACCAGAATCTTGGATGAGAGCGCACCACATACCGTGCTTGTCGCACCTTTTATCCACAGAAACATGAAAACAACTCTCAACAATATCCTTCACTTTTCCGATGAGTCTCTCGTCCTTATTCGTGAAACCAGCGTGAACCCCCTTCCAGTGCGGAAACCTCGTGTCGCCAACATCCCAAGCACTCCCCTCAGCAACAAAAAACCCATACAACCACGCAAGATCTAGTGTTCCAATAAATACCGAGCAACCGTTCTCACTACGGCACAAATTAGATGGTGTCCTAGAGTACATCGGAAGACTCAGAACATCGCCAACTTTCAAAGCACGGGCATCCACGAACCCAGCTGTTGTACCCGATCCTTGCATAAGAGAGTGATTTGGTGTAACACGAATTGTACCTCCCGTTGTAGTTATTCGGAGAATAGTTCCCTCGTAGTGATGACGGATCACGGATTGAACAGGTGTCCACGGGCTAACCCTAACCTTCGAACTACTGTTCCAGACCGTGTTGAGTGTTCTCCATCCACTATTGACATCTAGTGGCAATACCTGTTCACCCTTTGTTGTAACTCTGACCTGGCTGACATCCTGCATACTCCAGAAGTCCTCAATAGTCCCTACCCAGACACGACCATTTGAGTCTTTCAACAACAAAGGGCTATCCGCAGCCACACTGTCCCACACCACCGTCCCCTGCCGCAAAGTGTATGCCTTCCGAATACTGGCCTTCAGGTTCTGCCACATTGGGACGTATATTTCCTTGGCCGCCTCTTTCGGGACTCGGACATCATAAATCAGAACCTGCTTGCCCCCTTTCTGGAACTTGCCGACCACGCCCTCCGTCCCAAGGTCTATATTAATAAGAACAATGGGTTCAGGCGCAGTGAGTGCAAAATGAGTCTTGCCTGTCTTCTCACGTCCAGATAAGGATGCCACAAGTCGGCGAGGAGACTCGACTATTTTGTCCGAGAATCCCATCGCTTTAAGTTGGGCTATGGTTGCTTGGTCGCTAGCTTGTGTCATTGTCATTCGGTTATACCCTCCCTACTTTTATTTTGTTGTGCGTCTGCTTATCGACTGCTAAGTTCAGAAGTAAATCCAGTATGCGACTGTTGACCTGTGCGTCAAACCCTTCCATTTCAATATAAGTAATACTATCGGGAGGTCGGATTATCAGTCGCTCGATAGTGATATTGCTGGTGACTCCAGGTTGCGACAGAACCTCAGTTAGCTCGGATAACCTGTCAACGAAATACATAGCGAGAATTGAAACCACCAACAGAAACACTACTGACAAGATACCAACACAGTAGACAATACATTCACGAGTATTCATCACTCCTCCTCCTTACTCATGGTCTACCTCCTTATTAGCTAATTCTAGTAATAGATCACCGTGACATGGAAGAGGTGCGCACCAGCAAACCAAGTCCTTCTCTCTCAGTTCTTCAAGATTATATCTGAATTGGACACCAAAGCCTACGTTACCCTGCTTGATCTGCTCCTTGATCCATAACTCATGTCTCCTGACAGCTTCCTCCTGAGAGTAGTCCAAGCCTACTCTAAATTTATTCCCCCATTTGCCGGGTCGGCCTACACAGACAGCGTCGGGAGGTATCTTATCTGTTCTCTTATTCAGAACTCTCGCCACCTACTCCACCTCCTCCTGTGGTTCACCACAAATTGCTATCTTGTAAGCTATATCTTCTGGAATCCACTTGATGTTGTCATACCAGTGCTTTGCCGTATCTATCACATGAACACCCATAGCTTCTGGACAGTCCGTAGAAACCATGTGCGGATAGACCCGCAACGCACTCTTTACTGCTCGTTTGAGTATTGACTTAACCCCACCTTGCCAGTAAAGGACACAACGTAATTGATACTCAGTCCAACCTGGATGTTTGTGTCTCATTAGTTCAATATGTTCACGTAGCTTAAAGCCGACAACTACGAGCAACATCGGCTTACTAATGTCTATAAAGTCCTGAAAGAGTGGCGCTTGAGGCGGACACGTAGACCGCTTACCGAAGTTAGGGCAACCTTTAGGATGATTATGATATGGCAATCTACACCACTCCCTTGCCCCCATATCCAATACTAATTCGTTGGATGATAAGTCTGTTGCTATCACTCCGCCTCCTTCTTCTTTCTACCATCTTTCACAAGCCTCTCCACAGATTCTAGTATCAGAGCCATACCCGATATGAAGAAGACCACAAACAGAAACGGAAGCCAGCCCTCTGCGGACGGCAGTCCAACTGGCGTCCTGATGAATAAGGCCAGAAAGAACAAACTCAGGCACAAGAGAGCGACACCCCATTGCTTCACAGATACACCTCCATACACTCAATCAGTACCACGTCCATCCGTTTCTTGAGTTCTTCTTTGCCCCACCCCGTCTTCTCGTCCAGGACTTCGTTCTTGAGCTTGTTCCAAGCGTCCTGATATGCTTTTAATTTAGTGCCCTTGGGCATCAATCAACCTCCTCTTGCTTATCCTTTCTACCAAGTGGACTGGGGGATGGGTCGCACCCCCCAGTCCAAATCTCCAGCGTACTCCCTGTTTGGGAGTCGACTGGTTGGCTTGCTGGCTACCGTGCCTCTTCAGCAACTAGCCTTCATTCCTCTAGAGAACTCTGCGTGCGTTCACCAGCAAGCAAAACGCTATTCAGTTGTAAAAGAACACCCTACCCGGGATACTACCCGCGCGTGATCTCCTCGCCACTCATGGTGTACCCGTTAGCGAGAAGTGCTGCTTGGAACTCGGGCTTGAAGATGAGAGAGGCAATGGCATCCTTGTTCGGATCCTTGGCGAGATCCTTGAACAACCTCACTGCCAGCTGCTGCCGGGTAAGCGTCTCCCCCGCACTTATGACACTGCCCACGAACTTCATGGCTGCCTCGGTCACATCCTCATCGCCCTCTTCAGCCTCTGCGACCTTCTTCGTTGAAGCAGTCGCCTTACCCTTACCCTTCTCCCATGGGAGTTTCAGGATCTGGGACGGGATGGACAGGACACGCTCTCTGACTGCCTCGCCCTCGGCAGCTACCCGCGCCAGTCCAGTCCTCTTGGGCTCTGCGAAGCCGATGTTGTAGGTCTGGAGACCGTCAAGTACGGAGACATCGCCGACGAGCTTGTTCTCCGGGAACCCGGCGTTGACAAGAGCGTTCATCAGGATGGAGAAGTTGGACGACTTGCTCAGAGCCGTTGCCGTACCGATAGCCACCAAGGTCTTACCGTCTACGCTCGGGATGAACCGCCCTGGATCGCTCACAGAGTACTGCTGCTCAAACTCGGCGCCATCATCGTCCACGTAGTTGACACGGGCAGCGGTCGTGGTAGCCACTACAGTACCGTCCTTCTTCGTGTAGTCGAACAGGTTAAACCTGACCTCCTTCCAGGTAAGGTTGCGGTCTACCGGGACTGCTCCACCTTCTACGAACTCACTTGGTCTGATTGATACTGGGTCTGTCATGTCTTCTTTTGTTCCTCCTTCTTACTTCGATTTAGTCTATCTACGACCAGCTTGGTGACCAAGCTCAAAACTGTGGTGCTGTCGGTCGCTGCCAGCACCTTGAGTTCCTTGACCTGCTCCTGACTAAGGTCAAGAGCTACATGATACACATCTTCACCTCCTTCTCAGTTGTCTCGTCGGCCTTAGTTTTGGCTGACAAGATAATCATATCATACATGGTTCAGTTTGTCAAGAGGGCAAAGGGGCAGATTTCTAAAAATTCTTCCTAACTTTAATTCCACCAACTAATGTCATCTCAACCCCATTGCTTGGCCATCGCATCTGCTACTCCCTGGTAGGTTCTGGCTCGGTTTGCCTTCCTGTCCGGTGATGGTGGTTCTTTCCATACTCTGCCCTCTCTACCGTCTACAACATTAGTCGCTTTAAGTAATGGTAAATTTACCAACCACAAACACGTTGCCTTTGTCTCGCCTTCACCGAACCACCAAGGTTGTATTATCTGGTCATACTTACGGATAAATAGGCGGGCATATTTATGTTGTATCGGGTTTTCAACGGCAATCTTGGGAATAGGAGCATCGAGTAGTTTATTAAAAAGTTCGCAAGCCTTAATCATCAGAGGCCAGCGTTCAGGTCTTTCTATCAACCACCTAACCCCACTATTAGCCAAATAGGTACAGTCAGGCTCAAAGATACCCATGTCCCATCCATCGTTCAAGTGATTGAGAATATCATCCTGGATATGATTGCCCTCATACTCAGCAGGTAGAATATCGCATGTCCAAGCATCATGTCCCAGTTTCTTGAGTGCCATAGCTTCCCTGCCTGATTTATTACAACCGACAAGTATCTTCATTCATACCTCTCAAACTAACGGATCTGGAACGAACTCCAGACTACCCTGCCACCTCCGCATGAACCAGCTCGGGGCAAATCGGGCGTACCTGAACATGAACCACTTGTTAGTCATCGCTTATCCTCGTGAGGACAAGTACCGAAAAACCCTCTAGCTAGATTGCAATTGTAGCACAACAACCTATACCTATCCTTCGGAAAACCCAACTTTCGCAACCTAGCATAGAACCGCCAACCCCCATGGTCACTAGCTCTATCTTCTTTACCATCCCCATTGATATGGTCTATCGTAAGGAACACAGGGTTGTTCTCCCCGCAGCACTCGCACCTACCCCCGTAGTTTACAATAACCTCTGACTTGAGTACTCGCGTCTTGATATTTGCCGTCTCGCACAACTTGTCTCTATTCGCATCACGGTATTTACGT
>SDBU01008879.1_pt1 | contig 11352 bp, 9 predicted proteins | sample 2277071 | NCBI WGS metagenome assembly SDBU01 (sample SAMN10397929, study PRJNA504765) | marine sediment metagenome | isolation source: marine sediment core GS08_GC12, 126 cmbsf | place: Arctic Ocean: Gakkel Ridge, Loki's castle | collected 2008 | reverse complement strand
CTGTCGATCCTCGGGACGAGATCGGCCTTCAGGTCCTCCTGGATAAGGCAAATCCTCCGAGTGTGACCTTCCCCCTGGCGCCGGGCGTGATGGCCGCCGTCGGGATCCGGGAGATCCGAGAGTTGACCCCCGGCCAAATCATCGATATAGAGGATGCCCCCTGCATATTGGCCCTTGATGGAGAGCGGGAGATCCCGCTTGGTCCTGGTACCCGCGCCTCGGTCGAGCTGCGTCGAGATGGGCCCTGGATCGTGGATGTGCACCAGGCGCTCCGACACGCTGTCGGTCAAGGTCCTTTTCTGCGATTGGATTCATGATCTTTCCGTTTCCGGTTGCGAAATTGGGATCGGTATGCTAGAATCCGCCCTCGTGAAAGCTTGGAACGAAACGAAGCGCGCTCGGCAGCTTCGGACGTCGCGAGAGCGCCACATCCGGGCGGTTGGCCGAGGCGGATTCTCTTTCCTGAACCTCGATGAGAGAGCAATTAAGTTGGATATAGCTTGAAAGGAGTTTGGGCTGCTCGATGACAAGAGATAGAAACCCGCTGGTGAAGGCCTTGGAGACCGTTCTCGAGGATCGAGTGAGTGGCTGCCTCATCAACCTGGGCCTTATACCTTTGTTGCTTATCGTCAGTTTGCTGCTTCCACCCATTTCTTTGGGCGCACGAATGTTCAGCGTCGACTACCCCGTCATCACTCAGGCGGGAGGCTCCGTGATGGATCCGGATGGAACCGTGTTGACGATTCCAGAGGGAGCGGTCACCGATGCTTTTCAGGTCGAGATCCGGAGCATACCCCGCGCCGCTTGCCTGGAAGGGAATATCGATAGCGAGCATCTGGCCATGGTGGAGAAGTTGCCTCAACAGGTGGAGATGAAGAGTCCGCTATACGATCTGCTCAGCGAGGGCGGACCTCCTTCGGAGGCGGTTCTCACCGTTCCCATCCCCAACGACTCCGAGCCGGTGTGGACCTTGGATCTCTACGGCTGGAACGGAGAGGCTTGGGACTGGATGCCCGCCCATGTCGTCTACGAAGACGATGTGATCGTCGCGCAGCTTTCGCGGCTGCCAGAGGCCTTTACCGTGGTGCAGAGTCAGTCGACCGCGCCATACGTCACCGCCATCTTGTCGGATGATGGCGAGCTTGCTGGCACGGCGACCGCTCCCGTCGACGGGGACGCGCTGGTGGAGATCAACCCGCAGGGCCTCTACGTCAGGGACGACGGCACCATCGCCGGTGCACCAGAGGGGGCGAGCGCGCTGTCTGAGGGGCGGAGCTACTCGGTGATCCCTACCATTAGCAATCGAATCGACGGGGTGAACCGGAGCGATGTGGTCGGGAATATCATCATAAACCAGGAGCTTCGCCGCGCTCATATCAAGGAGATCGTCGACCTGGCTGTGCAGAACCTGTATTCCGGGATGGACATCGCTTACTTTGGTATGGAGCCGGAGCTCCGGCAGGAGTTCTCCGTTTTTATCGAGGAGCTGGCGGCGGAGTTGCATGCCAACGACAAACTGCTCACCGTGCAGGTGGATCCTCCCGAACAGATCGCCGCCGATCGATGGCAGACGGGTGGCTACGATTGGCAAGCGATGGGGAGGGTGGTGGACGGCTTCAAGGTTCCCGCAATCACCGATCCCGAGGCCTACGTGCCTGGAGGCCAGGCCGAGGTGTTGCTGCGCTATGCAATCGGGGAGGTCAATCGGCGGAAAGTTCAGCTGGTGATCTCCACCTACAGCAAGTATCGCCATGGGGACGGCTTCTCCGCTCGTCCCTATGATGAGGCCCTTGCCGTCGCCAGCACCATCGCCAGGACGGATGGGCAGGGCGAGGTGGAACCCGGCCGACCCGTAAGCTTCCAATTGAGCAACCTGGCGCCTTACACCGGGCTGCGTTTCAACGAGGCCGCGCAGACCTACTGGTTCGCCTACCGGGCGGCGGATGGAAGCGAATATACGATCTGGCTGGAGGACGGCGGTAGCATCGCTCACAAGCTGCGAATGGTATACCAGTACAACCTGCGCGGCGTCGCCGTGCAGAACCTGCTGGAGGATGGCAACGACGAACAAGTCTGGACCGCGATCAGCCAGTTCGCGGAGGAATCCCTTTCATCGTCGATGCAGAAGCAGTACGATGTCGTCTGGACGGTGGCCGATGCGAATGGGAACGAGATACTGAGGAGCGTCGGTTCCCTGAGCGATCGCAACTTCACCAGCCTCGTTTGGACGGCCCCGCTCGAGGTGGGCCAGTACATCATCTCCGCTGCCATTTCGGACGATGGAGGCCGGACAGCACGTGCGAAAGGCGAGGGAGTAACTCTGACCGTGGCGGTGGCCGCCACTCCCACGCCGCAGCCTACACCGGAGCCGGAGCCGGTGGCGGAAACCGAGCCGGAGCCTGAGGCGCCGGAGCCGACGGCGGAGCCTCAGCCGGCGATCGCTTCCATCACACCCACCCAATTCGGCTATGGAATCCAGCCCGATATGCTGAGCGATGGGAATCTGGATAATATCCTGAACCACGTGCAGGCCATGGGCTTCGGCTGGGTGAAGCAGCAGGTGGAGTATTTCCGGTTCAATCCTGCTAAGGGCCAATACAACTGGGCGGAGCTGGATAGGATCGCTGACGGTTGTCAGGCCCGAGGCGTAAAAGTCATGTTCAGCGTGGTGAAAGCCCCTGGGTGGTCTCGTCCTCCGGGGGATACGGATGAGGGCCCTCCCGCCGACCCTCAGGATTACGCCGATTTCGTCGGCGCCATGGCCGCCCACTTCAAAGGGAGAGTGCAAGCCTACGAGGTATGGAACGAGCAGAACCTGTACTACGAGTGGGGCGGTCGAGGGGGGAAGCTCAACGCTGCCAAGTATATGGATCTCTTGAAGCTCGCCTACCCCGCCATCAAGGCGGCCGACCCCGGGGCCATCGTCATCAGCGGGGCGTTGACGCCCACCGGGATGAACGACGGGGATATCGCCATCCGCGACAGCATCTACCTGGAACAGATGTATCAGAACGGCCTCAAGGACTACTGCGATGCGGTGGGAGCTCACCCCAGCGGCTATAACAATCCGCCCGACGCCGACTGGCAGACCTACCAGGATCCCACCGCCAGCTTCGGAGGCAAAGGCGACCCGAGCTGGTTCTTCCGTGGGACCATGGAAACTTATCGAAACATCATGGTCAAGTATGGAGATGCGGATAAGAAGATCTGGGCTACGGAGTTCGGGTGGGCTTCGGTACAGGGCCTGGGTGTGGCGCCCGTCGCCGGCTACGGATATGCCGCCGACAACACCGAGGCGGAGCAGGCCGAGTTCATAACTCAGGCGTACCAGATGGGCAAGAGTTGGGGGTGGGTAGGCACGATGTTCCTGTGGAATCTCAATTTCGCCCCCGTCTCCGGTGCGGCTGACGAGAAGGCTGCCTTCGGGATCGTCCGGGATGACTGGTCACCCAGGGCCGCCTTCGATGCCCTGGCCGCGATGCCCAAATAGGGGTTGCGTCGAGACGATCTGGGCTTGGGGGATCGAGCGGTGCCTGAAAACGCGGAGATGGACATGAGCGGTCGGACGGAAGGCTCGTCCCCCGAGCGGCGTTGGGGCAAGGAAGAGTTCATCTTGCTGGGCGCCATGTTGCTGGTGATGGCGTTAGCTTGCGTCGTCCTGCTCGTCTTCATCGTGTCGCCTATCATCTCGCGACTGACGGCGAAGAGCACCCCTACTCCCACTCCCACGTCGGCTCCGGTTGGCGAGGTGACCCAGGTCGCTGTTCCCACAGAGACGCCGCTACCTCCCGGCGTGACCCTCGAGCCGACCCCGGCGTCGGTGGAGCTCCACATTGCCTCCACGGACGCTGTGCCTGAGACCCAGCCAACATCAGCGCCGATGTCCACCCCCCTGCCACCGCCACCGCCCCTGAAGCCTCTGCGCATGGCCTCGCCCGAATACGGGATGCAGGCCTTCCAGTGGTGGCGGCCAGAGACGGCTGACCGGGATCTTCAGCTGATCCGTGATGCTGGGTTCACATGGGTGAAACAGGGTTTCGGCTGGAGGGATATTGAGGGCGAGGCGAAGGGGATCTTCGAGTGGAGCCGGACCGATCGGATCGTGTACACCTGCAATCGCTACGGGCTGGATCTTCTGGTGCGGCTCGATCATCAGCCCGCCTGGACTGGCGGGGGGTTTCCTGCGAACGGTCCCCCGGACAACTATGCGGACTTCGGGGACTTCGCGTACGCTCTAGCCAGCCGCTATCGGGGACGCATCCGCGCCTACCAGATTTGGAATGAGCCCAACCTGGCGCGGGAATGGGGTGATCGGTCCCCCAACGCCGCTGAGTATGTGGCCCTCCTCAAGGTGGCCAACCAGCGGATCAAGGAAGCCGATCCCAATGCCATGGTGATCACCGCTGGCCTGACCCCTACCGGGACCCAGCCTCCTATCGCTATCCCGGATGATGAGTACCTCAGACAGATGTATCAGGCGGGGCTGAAGGGCAATTTCGATGTCCTGGGGGCCCACGGGGCGGGGTACAAAGCGCCCCCTGAGATGAGTCCCGACGAGGTGGCGGCGGACCCCGCCTACGGTGGGGAGCGCTTCTTCTGTTTCCGTCGAGTGGAGGATCTGCGAAGGATAATGGAAGAGAACGGCGACGGGGACAAGCAGATAGCCATCCTGGAGTTCGGCTGGACCAGCGACCCCGTGCATCCCGAGTATTCCTGGCATGCGGTGAGCGAGGAGCAGAAGGCCGATTATCTGGTACGCGCTTACAAGTGGGCAGGGGAGAATTGGTCGCCGTGGATCGGGGTGATGAGCCTGATCTACATTTGTGATGCCGACTGGACGGAGGACGACGAGCAGTATTGGTGGGCGATTACCACCCCCCAGGGCGACCCACGGATGGCCTACATGGCGCTGAAGGCGATGGCCAAATGACACGCGATCTGATTTACCCGACGCGGCGCAAGGGCAGGCGACCGGGCAGGGTATGCCGTGCCTATACAACCAATTGTGCGAATCTTGGCCTGGCTGTAGGGGCCTTCAATTGAATGCCCCTACAGGTTCAGCAGCTCGGCGATATTTAGATAGATGATCCGCGACCGCTGCTCGCCGGTGATCCGGGCGTAGAGGATAGGCGAGAGCTGCCGGATGGGGTCCTGGAAGGGCATGTCGGTGGCGAACAGGATCTTCCTGACATCGGTTCCGGCCACCAGCTCCTCCACCATTCCGAAATACTCCTGGGGCAGGCAAAGGTCCAAGTAGACATTGGGATAGCGGTTGGCCAGGCCCATGGCGCCCGGCAGCCCGAGGTCATACGCGCAGTGACCCAGGATCATGGACACGCTGGGATACTCCTGAATCAGGGCCTCCAATCTCCCCAGGGTGTCGTGCCCTTTCTGGGTGTGCATCATAACCGGGATGCCATGTTCAGCTGCGTACTCCCACATGGGCCGGTAATTGGGGCCATCGATGGGGTAGTCGTGCCAGAAGGGGTGGGCCTTGATGATTCGCATTCCCCACTCCTGGCAACAGCGCCTCAGCTCGGGCAGCACCAGATGGGGATAGTGGGGGTTGACCGTGGCCAGGCCGATGATCCGATCGGGATAGCGTCGCATGGCGTCGATGTGGACATCGTTGCCCAACACGGGATCGGAGGAGACGGCCATGTGGGCGGCGGGGAAGGCCATGTCGATGCCCACCGCGTCCATGGCTCCGATCATGCAGTCGATGTCGGTGCAGGGGATGGCCAGGTGGTTGGCCGGCCCGATGTGGCAATGGCTGTCGATTATGGGGACTGGAAGGGGCTCGCCGCGCTCCAGATAGGGAAGCAGGGCGTCGAACTCGTAGTCCTGAGCTCGTGCCGGCTTAGCCATGGGTCACCCTCCCCAGCAACCTTCGCAGATTGTCTCCGGCGATGAGCGCCTTCTCCTCCCAGGAGGTGCGGGCGTAGCGCACCGCCGACACCACGGCGGCAGGCACCCAGAAGGGCAACCCTGTCCCGAAGAGGAGCCGCTCCGCTCCGAATCGCTGGCAGAAGGCCTCGATCCAACCCAGGCTGGTGAAAGCGGTCAGGTCGCAGCGCAGGTTGGGGCATTCGTTGAATAGGGGCGCCAGGGCCCTATCCCGGCCGTAGGCGATCTGGTTCAGCACTATGGGCAGGTCGGGATGGCTCCGGCACAGGTCGTGAATCATCTGCCAGTCCGGATCTCCCAGGAGCCCCAGGTCGAAGTCCAGGAAGAGGGGGATGCTATTGGCTTCCAGCTCGGAGAGGAGTTCCCCTACCACCCATTCGGCTATGAACACCCGGTGGTCGTAGCGCAGGGACTCGCCGGGGAACATCCTGGCGGCCCTGACGCCCGCGGCCAGCATGTTCGATACCAGGGTCCTGGGTTCGGGCATGTCTCCGGCCCAGTGGGGTAGCACCGCCCACGATGGGTGAAGGCGGTGGAAAGGGGCCAACTCCTCGTCCAGGAGCGAATTGCCCACCGCGGGCGCGTACTGGCGGGAGACGGCGTGATACACCAGGGCCTCTTCGACCCCGGCGCGGTCCATCTCGGCGAGCAGCGTCTGGGGCGTCAGGTGGCGCTCGTTGACGGGCTTGTTCCAGCGTCCGATCATGGCGTTGCAATCGAAGAAGCGGATGTCCTCAGGCCCCATGGCTTACTTCCCGGCGGGGGCGATTGTTCCAGTCCATCAGAAGGCTGAGGATCACGGATGCCCCCTTGAGGATCTCGTCGGTGGTTATCTGTTCCTGGGATGAGTGGGCGTAGGTCATGGAGCCCACGCCGAAGGTCACGGCGGGGATTCCGGCCACATGGTGGAAAAGCCGGGCGTCGCACGACGCGATCCATCCCTTCAGCTCATCGTTGAGCCCGTTGGCTCGCAGGGCTGCCGCCGTCGCCTGCACGAAGGGATCGTTCACGTCATCAGCATAGGCGTCGTTGTGCAGCCGCTGGTGACCGATGGCGAAATGATCCCGTAGCCACGGGCTCCCCCGCTCCTCGATCCAGCTCTTCAAATCGGCCACGACCTCCCGAATGGGCTTGTTGGGAAGGAAGCCCACCCCTCCCTCCAGCACGGCGTAGCCTGGGACGGTGGAGGGGAAGTCGCCCGATCGCATGATGCCGAAATTCATCTGGATGGGCCGCTCGACCCCCACGAAGAGGGGGTGATCGCCGTATCTCTCGATCAGGTGACGCTCGTACTGGCGGAAGATGTCCATCACCTCCACGGCATGTTCCAGGGCGGAGACGCCGTCGCCGATGCGTCCCATGTGCACGGAGCGGCCCTCCACGTCGACCCGGAACCAGAGGGCGCCCTTGTTGGCGGGATGGGCCCGCAGGCTGGTGGGCTCGAGCACCAGGGCGGCGTCGGCGACGTGGCCCTGACGGATGGCGGCCAATGCGCCATTCCCTCCGATCTCCTCATCGATGACGAACTGATAGAGGACATCGCCCTCCAATGAGATGTCCAGGGCATCCAGGGCTCTCACGGCCAGGATGATGGTGACCACATTGCCTTTGGCGTCACAGGCTCCCCGGCCGCGAATCACCCCCTCGCGGCAGGTGGCGTTAAAGGCATCCGTCCATGCAGCCTCGGCAGGGACCACATCGACGTGGCTGTTGAGCACTATGGACCTGCCACCCTTCGTGCCCTTGCGGATGCCCACCAGGTTGTACCTGTCGTGCCCGTAGGGAAGGTCCTCCACGTGGGCGGTGTACTGGGGATCCTGCTTGAGTTCCTCGGGGATGAACTGTCGCTCGATGTCCAATCCAATATCCTGGCAGTAGTCGAAGATGTACTCCTGAGCCTCCCGCTCGTGGCCATAGGTGGAGGGAAAGCAGCACAGCTGGGTCAGGACCTTCTCCGCCTCGCCGCGTTGGCTCTCCAGATACGCCTGGATTCGATCTTCCATGATGGTCGCCGCCTCCGCCTTTCTTGATGCGAACGTCGCGGGCCAGTATATCAGACGAGACCGGGCTTTTCAAACGTCCAGGATCCCGGGCGACATTGGACGAAGGCTCGCCTCCTGTGATAAGATTGCCGCAAACAGCCTCTCCAATTTCTGGCGAGGCCAGGAGGGTAGCTCTATGAAGCAGGCCGTGTTGGTGGATGAAAGGCGCGTGGAGGTCCGGGAGGTGCCGGAGCCCGTGCCGGGCCCTGGAGACGTTCTGGTCCAGGTGAAGCGGTCGGGCATCTGCGGATCGGACCTTCATACTTACAAGGGTGAGTTTCCGCTGCTCAAGCCCCCGCTGGTGATGGGCCACGAATTCTCGGGAATAGTGGTGGACGTGGGGGAGGGCGTCGAGGAGCGGAGGGTTGGAGACCGCGTGGCCGTGTTTCCCATCGTGCAGTGCGGTGTATGTTCCTATTGCCAGGAGGGCAAGCCGGCCCTTTGTCCTGATCTGAGGTTCTTGGGAGGGGTGCTGGACGGGGGGCACGCCGAATACGTGGTCGCCTCGGAGGAGAAGGCCATTACCATCCCCGACCAGATGAGCCTGGAGGAGGCGGCGCTCATCGAGCCCACCGCGGTGGCGCTGCACGCCTCCGACCTGGCCGTTCTCAAGCCGGGGGATAGAACCCTGATCATCGGAGCGGGCACCATCGGCATCCTGCACGCTCAGGTGGCACGGTGGTTCAAGGCGGGTGAGATCATAGTAGCCAGCAGGTCGGAGCACAAGTTGAAGCTGGCTCGCGAGCTGGGCGCCGATTCGACCGTCAACGTGGACGAGGAGGATCCGATCGAGTGGATCGGCAGGACCTGCGGCCCGAGGAGCGTCCACTGCGTGTTCGATTACGTCGCCAACCAGAAGAGCCTGAACCTGGCCATGCAGGTGGTTCGGCCCAGCGGCACCATCGTGGAGATAGGGCTTGCGCTGGAGGAGACCACCATCTCCCTATACGATATGCTGCGCTATGAGATTCGGTTGATGGGGTCGAGCTGCTACTCCATCATGGAGTTTCACCGGGTGATACAGGCCTGGAAGGAGGGCCTGCTGAAGCTGGAGCCGCTGGTCTGCGGGAAGTATCCCCTGGAAAAGGCGCCGGAGGCCTTTCAGGAGGCTACCTTCGGGGAGAGCAGGCCCATCAAGTTGATGTTCACCATGTAGGGCAGCATGCGGTCGAAGGGCTGACCTGGTCAGCGGGAGGTTGGGGAATGAAGGAAAAGGTGAGAAAGGACGACCAGGAGTGGAGAGGGGAGCTAACGCCCGAGCAGTACAAGGTGACCCGAAGGAAGGGGACGGAGCGGCCTTTCACCGGGGATTACGTCAAGACTAAAGATAAAGGGGTCTATCGCTGCGTGTGCTGCGGCGCGCCTCTGTTCGAGTCGGAGGCGAAGTTCGAGTCGGGCACCGGTTGGCCCAGCTTCTATGCTCCCATTGATGAAGAGAACGTGGAGACCGAGACCGACATCAGCTTGGGCATGAGTCGGACCGAGGTGCTGTGCGGCCGCTGCGATGCCCACCTGGGTCACATGTTCGACGACGGGCCTCAGCCGACCGGGAAGCGCTATTGCATCAACTCGGTGGCGCTGAAACTGGACCGCGAGCGGCACGAGAAGGAAGGGGACAAGAAGGAGTGACGCCGGGAACATAGCGCGGTCGGTGTGGGAGGGGCGCGCAGGTGGGCCTTTCCCACTTTGAGGGCAGGGGCTCGGAGGGAGGATCGCGGGCGCTGGTGTACGACGGGACGTTGCAGTTGGATGAGGACCGGCCCAAGACGGGGGCGGGCCTTGATCAAGGAGATGTGCTATGGCGCTGAGAATTGGAGTCTACCTTCCCATGTATGGGACGATGATTCGCGGGATCCGGATCGATCCAGAACCGGATTTTGCGTACGCGAAGAGGGTCGCCCTCCTGGCTGAACAGATGGGGCTGCATTCGATCTGGGCACCCGATCACCTCCTCAACCCAATGAGGGGAGAAGCGGCCGGGGCCCTGGAGGCATGGACAGTCGTGGCTGCTCTGGCTGGAGTGACACAGCGCATAACGTTGGCTCACACTACCCTCTGTCAGGCCTTCCGCTATCCCGCGGTCCTGGCCAAGATGATCACCACTCTGGACGACATCTGCCAGGGCCGGTTCATCTGTTGCGTAGGCGCAGGCTGGTACAAGCGCGAGTTCGAGGCCTACGGCATTCCTTGGGACGATCACGCTGGCCTCATAGCGAGGGGCAGGGAACAGATCCTGATACTGAAGAAACTGTGGACCGAGTCTGAGGTTACCTTCCAGGGGAGATACTTCCAGCTGAAGCGTTGCACCGTGGAACCGAAACCCTTCCAGAAGCCGCATCCGCCGATCTGGTGGGCTGGCGATAGTGAAGCGTCACAAGAAGTCGTGGCCGAGCTGGCTGACGGTTGGCTCATGGGGGACAGGACACCAGATGGAGCAAAACACAGCATCCAGGAAATCCGTGATCTCTCTGCCGAGAGGCAGATCGAATACGCCCTTTCCTGTCATCTTATCATTGAAAACAGTGACGAGAAGGCCAAGAGAAAGCTCAGGGAACTATTGGGAGGAGATGACACCACTCTGTCCGAGATCATGGAACGAGGGCTAATCGGGGCACCTGAGACGATCGCACAGAAGCTACAGAGATACGAGGAGGCGGGCATTGATTATCTGTTGCTCAAGCCCGCCCCAACCCTGCAGGGTTTGGCGGCTTTTGGAGAGAAGGTGCTGCCTCAGCTTCCGACACTACGGTTGGACTGATGGACACGTGTAGCGATGCCAAAGGGGGCGAACACGTGGCGAACCTCATGCCGCATGGGCAGGCATCAGATGGGACTGCCAGCTGAAGGTCGGGATTGCGCTTCGGGGAAGCCCTCTGCGGGGCGTCTCATGCTGCTCTGATGAACGCACCCTGACTCACGTGATCTGGGAGGAAGTGTGAGGGCACTGATCTACGATGGGAAGCTTCGGCTGGACCCGGATCACCCTCGTCCGACGCCGGGACGGGGGGAGGCGCTGATCCGGGTTCGGGTGGCGGGCATCTGCGATACCGACCTGGAGATCGCCAAAGGCTACATGGGCTTCCGGGGGGTGCTGGGCCACGAGTTCGTGGGCGCGGTGGAGGCCTGCGAGGATGCCTCCTGGGTGGGCCGGCGCGTGGTGGGGGAGATCAACTGCGAGTGCGGCGCCTGCGATCTCTGCCGGCGCGGCCTGGGGCGCCACTGCCCGAATCGCACGGTCCTGGGCATAGTGGGGCGGGATGGGGCGTTGGGGGAATATCTCACCCTGCCCGCAGCCAACCTCCATGGGGTGCCCGATTCCATCCCGGATGAGGAGGCCGTTTTCACGGAGCCGCTGGCCGCTGCCCTGGAGATCCTGGAGCAGGTCCACCTGAGGCCGACGGAT
>SDBU01008878.1_pt1 | contig 11353 bp, 7 predicted proteins | sample 2277071 | NCBI WGS metagenome assembly SDBU01 (sample SAMN10397929, study PRJNA504765) | marine sediment metagenome | isolation source: marine sediment core GS08_GC12, 126 cmbsf | place: Arctic Ocean: Gakkel Ridge, Loki's castle | collected 2008 | reverse complement strand
GTTGCCTCCAGTGACTGCTGGAGGCTATCATAACAGCTTGAAGGGAAAGGCGTTACGAGCAATCGGGCGTGGCGCAAGAATCGCCGGACCAACACACCGTGCGCAAGTATCGAACCCGGCATCGGAAGCCGCCTTCGCAGACGTGGCGGACCTTTCTCGACAATCATGCCCGAGACATCGTCGCCATCGATTTCTTCACAGTACCGACAGCGACGTTTCGAATACTCTTCGCCTTTGTCGTGCTCCGACACGACCGCCGCACGGTCGTCCACTTCAATGTCACCGCTCATCCTACAGTGCTGTGGACAGCTCAACAAATGGTCGAGGCCTTCCCCCATGACAAAGCTCCACGCTTCTTGCTTCGCGATCGTGATTCGATTTATGGTGAGTTCTTCCGCCAGCGGATCAAGCACATGGGCATCGAGGAAGTTATTACTGCACCACGCTCCCCTTGGCAAAATCCGTACGTCGAGCGGATCGTCGGCAGTATCCGTCGCGAGTGCCTCCATCGTGTCATCGTGCTCAACGAGCGCCATCTCAAGCGTATCCTGTCTTCGTATTTCAGCTATTACCATGAATCGAGGACTCACTTGTCGTTGAATCGCAACTCACCCATCCCACGCGAGATCGAACCCCCGAAGCGTGGCAAGGTGATCGCGATTCCTCAGGTTGGCGGACTGCACCATCGGTACCGTCGCGCGGCATGAACTCTTGAAGCCGCTCATCGGTGTCGACGATCCGAGGGCAAAGGTGCGCGCATGCACGTAGAATCGTGTGGGTTTGTCACGAAGCTGCGTCATCAAACCAAATCCGTAGGTGTCTCTCGACTCTTCGCGGCTCCACGTCGACCTGACCGAAAAGCTCCCTTGGCCTCGGATGGACTTTCTGCTAAGGACAACTGGTTTCTTTGTTGATCCGTCGGCTGCACGCGAGATGATTGCCAAGGATCCGCGGCTATCCGACGTACTCCGTCGTCACACGAATGGCGATGACTTGTACGACGATGTTAGACAGCGGGGAAGTCGGTACGTAATTGACTTTGGCGAAAGATCGATTGAGAAAGCGCGGAGATACGCAGAGTGCTTCGAGATTGTCGAAGAAACTGTGTACGAGGTTCGGGCGAAGCAAACAGATAGAAGGAACAGTGAGAAGTGGTGGCTTCACGCACGTCCGCGCGCCGAGCTGTACGAGACAATTCGAGGATACGATCGGGTGCTCGCTCTCGCGAAAGTGAGTCGTACATGCGCAGTTGATTATGTGCCGGCAGACGAAGTCCTGGATGAGAAGCTAGTTGTCTTCGCGGTGGACAGGCTCGATGCCTTTGCCGTTCTCCAGTCCTGTTTCCATTGGGAATGGGCATGGTTTCGCTGCACGACGATGAAGCATGATATCAGCTACGGAGTCCAACGCATCTTCGCCACGTTGCCGTCACCTCTCGATTTCCGCACGGAAGCCGACCCGGCTTTGCAGCAGATTGGCGAGAAGTACCACGGGCATCGTAAGGCGCTGATGCTCTCGTTGCGGCTCGGCCTGACCAAGATCTACAACCTCTTCCACGCCCGCGATCTATCTCCCGAGATGGTGGTCAAGGTCTCGAAGAAAGACGCCGACACCGCCGCCGCGGGCCACGAGGGCCTGGTTGAACTCCGCCGCCTGCACGTCGAGCTCGACACCGCCGTCCGCGACGCCTACGGCTGGCAGGACCTCGACCTCGGCCACGACTTCCACGAGGTCGAGACGCTCCCCGAGAACGACCGCGTCCGCTACACCATCAGCCCCGCCGCCCGCAAGGAAGTCCTCAAACGCCTCCTAGCCGAGAACCACAGGCGAGCCGCCGCCGAAGCCGAGGCCGCGGCCAAGAACCCGTCCCAAAAACCCAAGAGCCGCCGCAAGAAAAGCACCAGGGCCCCCGACCACACGGGTAGCCTCTTCCCGGAGGAGAAGTAATGTGGCCAAGGCGGAGCCGAGGGCCATAGCGGAAGAGATGGTCGGCATGATCGAACGTGGCAACGCATTGATGAGAGACATCTCGTAGGGAATGAACGCCAGATTACTGTCATGAAGCCGTTTCACTTCTCCTACGGACGTTAAAGTCTGTCGACTCGCAGGTCGGACACAGCTTCTTGAGATCCTCCGGCACGTTATCGTAGCCATCTGTTTGAAGCCTGACATTTCTGCCTGTGAGAAGGCTTCGTATTTGACGTTCAAACTTTTTCTTGGTGACGCAGTACATTCCTCCCCGGGGGCTCTCGTAAGCACAATTCCATGTGGCCAAGGCCTGCCCATAACGAATCGCCTGAGAAAGACGGTCTTTGTTCACCTTGCGAAAGCCCTTCATACCTCCGCGTGCGAGCTTGTGAATAATCCCAGCGGTGCACCAGTCACCGGAGCCCGCGGCGTCTTTGAGAGTAGCTGCCGGAATGATCTCAAGTGTCTTCCATCCCCTCGTCCTGGCGTCTTCGAGGCGGCTGCGGTACCTCAGGCCGGACGCTCCCAGAGTTTCAATCTCCAGCAGAAGATCGCTCCGTACAGACGCTCGCAGATCCAAGTCTGCGATATCACGGAGACGATCATGAGAGTATTTGACGACATGGGCAACTGACCATGCCTCTCGAAACAGCCGCGGCTGGCCAACGCCGGACGGCTCAAAGACAACCAACGCGCCGCGTTCGGCGCACGCGTTAGCAAGAATCAGTGTGCCGCGCGAGACTCGGTCGAAGAAGAACACCTGTTGTGGCGAAAGCATATTTGCAGTGTCCTCAGCGTCTTTTCCCAAGATCGATTTGTAACCCGGCAGGTATGCGCCACAGCACGGACAGCGAAGCGAGAAGGAGTGAGTTCTAGTTCCGTCATCGGCCTCTCTGATTCTCTGGATGATGATCGGCGTACTGCCATCGTCAGTACGCGATATGAAGGAGGCGTCCACATCCCACTTTGCCAGATCCTCTACTAACCGCTGCGCGGGCGTGTCGTCTTTTAGTCGACTAATCGGACGAGCTTCCCAGCCGAGATAACTGAGAATCGTTAGCACATTGCCGCAAGTGCCCCCGGCGAAGTAGTGAACTTCGTCGTCAGTCGAATGATTGACGACCGCGTCGAGGGCGACAAGTCCAGCTCCTACTACCGAGGGCTTCAATATGATGTGCGGTTGATTATTTGGTTGCCGTTTATTCATGTTTCCGCTTCCTGCTGGAGTGTATCATACCGGTATGCCTGCCCATGCAGCCAAATATGCACAAGTTCAGCGGTACCGCTTTGCGCAAGGTCGTTCGTTTCTGGTTCAAAACAGTACTCGATCGATTCTACCGACACGACTGCGAATCCTCGGTCCAGCGCTGCCATCAGTAATCCGACCGCCACCGCTTTGCTGCCTAGGGGACTGAGTATGAGCTGCGAGCCCCCAGTTTTCGAGAAAACTCGTTTTCTCGCATTGTCAATTGTCAGGATTGATCGGTAGAGATCAAGCGGGTTTCTCTCGTGGGCGTAAACAAGATCGCGGGAGTCGACGTGCCACCTTGGCGTCATTTCGCCGCTATTCGGCTCGAAGAGGTCTCCGTACTCCTCGATCAACATGTCTCCGGTTCGCGGATGAGTCGAGGGAAAAGGAATGATCGGACATACTGCGTGAGGATCGACGTATTGATGGACCAACTCCAACACTTCTTTTTGACCTGGCCCCAACTGAGGTAGCCAGAGTCTTGCTGCGTCCCTATTGCTGGCGAGGTTCAATCCACCGCTGAACGTATGAAGCGGAGCCGCGATGCCGCAGTATGTGGATTGGATTGCAGAATCCGTGCTTGGATCGTCGAGCACAAGAACGTGAAAGTTCGTCTCGCTGCCCTTGCTTCTCACAGCTTCGAGGCAGTAGCGAGCGATAGGGAACATCACGCCGATCGAGAGGGCGCTGCAATCGAGGATAAGGTCGGTGATCCCTTCCAGGGTTATTCTCTCGTCAAGCATCCTTGTCGCCCGCCGGCCCCCAACCGGCGCGTAGTCGCTCTCGAAGATCTCGACCTGAAAGACATCAACGCCTGCAATGAGTTCTCGAATGCGAGCATCATTGCCGTCGGCACGTTGCCGTAGCGGTTCTTTCGGATCGAGGCGTTCTTCCCGAATAAACAGGCCGGATAGGCGATCACGACAACAAGCCGCCAGTTGTTCGGCAACGAAATGGCTTCGCGGGTCGAAACCTGCACCCCCGATGATCAAGACACGTCGCTCGGCTTGGCCAAAGAACTTATGGACAAACTCTTGGGCACTCAGACCGCGATGATGGATACATTGCTGCCAAAGAAAGCCATCGCTCATTTGCCGGCCTCCCCGACAAAGCCGGCGAGTTCCTGCGATGTGGACTCGATAAACCCGCCTCGTTTGAGAGTGAGTCCATACCGCAGCAAGACCACCCCTCCGAGTTCGAGCAGGCACCAGGTGCGTTTCTTGCACGAGCGGTGCGGCACGAGGCTGATCGCGTTGTATGCAATCGCAAACTGCAGCACCCTTGCCAGTTCGGAATGCTCCTCGGCAAGATTGTCAAACTGCTCCTGCGGTATGCCAATTGCGTTGGGGATGACTACGCCGTTGGATTCTAGGGATCTTGCAAGGCACCGGTTAGCCACTTCTTTGACGAGCGTTCTGACTTTCCGATCGTGAGGAAACCGCCAGCCATCCATGATCTCCTTGCCACGAGCCTGTAGTAATTGGTCTTGTCTCATGGGCGTCAAAAGGGCTGGCCTGCCACGAGCGATCTGAGTGACAACTGCTTCGACGAGTTCTGCGGCGAGTTGCAGGAACTGCTCGGCGTTCTCGCTGCTGGCGTCACACAGATTATTGATTCCAAAGTAGTATGGCCGGCCGTACACATGAAAGAGCTGGAAAATCGCAGCCGAATACACGGCATCATTCGCCTTAACCTGGATCTCGGATTCGGACTCCTCCAAGGTCTCGAAGGACATTTGGGCCTGCCGTCCTCGTCGAACCGCAAAGCGATGCATCATGATCTTGAGCATCTGTAGGACGATATCTTCTGAATCGGCTTTCTTCAGTTCACGAACCTGAGCTTCAAGCGCTTCGCGGTCCGACGGCTTGATATTGAGCTTCTTCTGAATGCTGCCGACACTCTTCTTAAGTGCTTGAAGCGATGAAGCTCTGACGGGCAATGTGTCTCCTAGCAGGTTTGTAATGGCGGTCAAACCACGTTCGCCCAGCATGGGCATGCGGCGAAGGTATCGAGTAGCCATGTCTTTTGACATGTTGCGAAAGCGCGTGCGATCCACGCGCCGGCTTCCCGTGCTCTGTAGCAAGATGACCTCTGTTTCTCGGTCGGCTGAAACGCCGGGGAACTTTGCTGCATCCGAATCCGACACTGCCGCCAGCGCCTCCGGCGGTAGCAAGACGTCGAAACGGGCAATCATCCAACGCGCAACACGAAGTTCACGGCGCAAGAGGAATCTCTCCAAGGAGCGAAACTGTGCTGGATGCAAGAGGTGCGCATCATCAAAGATAGCAAGCGGCCGCAGCTCAAGTTCTCCCTGATCTGCTCCTGCGTACGGAATCCGTATCCGATCGATGACATCAAACGGTCTGTACGGGAGAATTGCATCGCGGGGAAGATCGGATTCTTTCGGAGCGACCAGTGCGTTCATCACTTGGTATATTGCGTTCTCGACCTCCGCTGCCTTTTCTCGAACCGTGGCACCATTCGTTCCCCCGATCGTGCCGACCACTTCCGATGCTTCTGGTCTGGCAATGATCTGCACACGATCAGATTCAACGCCGGCAGCTTTCAGATGGCGAAACCACCCTAGCACGACACGGGCTTGCAATAGTGCCGTCATCAGATTGGTCTTGAGTTCCTCGCCATATCCGAATTCCCAGAAGTCGCGGTAATCTGTTTCTAGCGGGAGGCGGAATCCGAGTACTTTTGGCAGTCCATCACCCATGGCATCGCACGATGTAAGCGCAGCAGATATGTCCTTATGCCCTTCAAAGTTTCTGTTCTGAGAGAGCGTATGGAAAGTCGGGAATTCAAAGAGTCGGGCGAGAGTTGTCTTGCCACTGCCCGGAGTTCCGCGCAGCTGTACGAGCCTGTCGTATAGGCGACCTTCGCGGCCTGGCTTCTCCAGGAAGTAGCGAATGGGTTCCGGAGTGACGACGGCCAGGAATGCCTCGTCCTCGCGTAGGAATTCAGTTGCTCTTCGACGAAACGGGTTATCCATTGATCGTCCTTACCCTAAACATGACGCTGTCGCCGACGAAACAACGGCCTCATGGCGTGCGTGTCCGTATCGCCCGGTGTCTCAGCCCAAAGCAGCGCAATTGAATTATTCGGCGTGTTGTGTTCGAGAACAAACGGAAGTCCACATTCGCCGAACCCCCATCGACCGTCCTCGCCGCCGACTTTCATCGAGGGGGTTACGATGGACTTGTCGTAGTACGTATCGACAAGTCTGGCGAACTCCGGTTCATTCGCTGGCATTACCTTGAACCCAGGAGGCAGCACAGTTCCCCAAGTGAATTCGACTCGTCGGAACCATTGCCCCGAGTTCGATTCGGGAGCCCTGGACGAATTCCTTTCTTTGATTGCATTGACCGCTTGTGAGGTTGCGACATAGTGATGGACAACCAGCATCCAATCAGGGTCGAAGTGCGTTGAGAGCACGCCTTCAAAGTCGCCCCAGCATTTTTGAAGTTTGCCCTTCCATTGCTTGTCTTCCTTCCTCATAAGTGTCGTCCCGCTGGCTGTGAAGTCATCTACCAAGAACACGAACGCAAATGTGGCGTCGCTGTCTGCGAGATCTCTTCGGAGTTTACCGAGCATTTCATCCCATTTGGTCTTGTTGATACGCGGCGTATTAACAACCTGCTCGTTAGAAATCCGCCCTTCATTTGCCCGTCGAAACACGTCGAGTTGGGCCCCGTCGCTCAGCTCAATAAAAATGCTCTTCCGCAGCAGTTTCCGGTAGAGTTCAGAGGCCTCTCGGTTTGCCCAGACCTGGTATCTTGGGATTCCTGCGAGTTCAGCAGCATAGGTCAACAGGCGCGGTTCAACTGTATCCGGGTAGAACAGTTCAACGAGATGTCTCATTTCTCCCGCAGAAAAGAACACCAGTCGCGAGCGAATAAAACTGTATGCGTGCTCACGCTCGTCCGCCGGGAACTGCTGCAGCCAGTCTGCGAGGCTCTCGATGAAGCGAATTCCGGCCAAGAACTCCTGGTAGTCATCGTATTTCATACGAGACATCAAACGGAGCCACGCAAACTCAGCTTGTGCGGTTTCGTCGTTCCATCCCAACAGGACGCCGAGTTTTCCGAGAACAAAATCTTGATTCATCTTGGGCCCTTCTTGCGAGTATGCGGTAACACAAGCCGGGCGGTCCCCTTGGAGTTCACTTTGATTCGTGTCAGAAGTTCTAGCGCTGCCCTTACGCCACGAATGCCTGGCGAGGCAAAGTTCCAGCACGTGCCGTGATCAGGTGAGACTTGATCAACGCTTAGGGAGTGGGGATGACTTAACAATTCGTGATCGTTGCCGGGCCATCGGCCCATATCGCCAATGGTAAGCACGTCAGATCCGTCCTCACGATCTGACAGGCACGCAATGACATTGCGCTTGGTGACATCGGCCGGCAGCAGGTCGAAGGAATGACTAGAGCGAACCAGTTTGAATCCCGCCGGTTGAATCAGATGAGCAACATGCGTAGTGAGCGCCCAGCACTCTTCCGCAAACGAAGGGGACTTCGCACTGACCGTGATTTGCTTGAGCCTTCCTTCAACTGTGGCTACTCGCGAGAGGCGCGAATCAGATTGCAGTGCGGACAGGATTGGTGAGAGTGACTCAGAAACGAAAGGGGAGCCATCCGGGCAGCGATCTTCGAGCAGCGTTCCGATCTGTCCCCCGTTGTAATAGCCTATGGCGACCCGCGGCCAATACTTCTTCGGGATCGCGTCTCTTAAAGCTGCTCGGACCGATTTCCCGCGACCGGTCGCCACCCCGAGTGAGACGCCTAACTTCACGAGTCGGCGAAGGTGTTCAGCGACTGTGGCACGAAGTCCTGTCAACCGTTCTGACGGATCGCACAGCGTTCCATCGTAATCGAAGACGATCGCTGAGTAGCGGCCTTTGGCTATTCGACCGACGGCATTTGCGTACGCAGTTTGCCAGAAGTTGAGTTTACCCTGGCTGTCGAGGTACGCGATGGACTTCTGGCTCTTCCTCTCAATTGCAACGGTTTCAAGGGGCGGAAGAGGAGAAGTGTGACGCGAGGCCCGCCCGAATGCGCTTAGCCTGTAGATGTGGCGACCAAACGGCGGAACACCCGGCCTGCCGGGGTCAATGCCTCGTGCCAGTCCGGCACTGTGGATGATCGGGAAGACGTTTGTGAGCGCAGCGAGTGTCGCCAGAGGACCGTCCGGGAGTTCGACGACGAGTCGAGGTATATCGATCGGGATGTGTTCCAGGGTTCTTCGAGCGATTTCCTGGTCGCCTGACGAGACAAATGCGATGACGGACGAATTGCTTCCACGTTTGGCCAACCAATGGTGTCTGCCATGCGCAAAATGGCGATAGTCGGCCATCCAGACGTTGGAAAGTGCTGCTTCTGTGAGCTTGGACTCTAGGTCAACGGCAGCGGCCTGCGCTGATGGGCCGTAAAGAACGATTAGCGTATCTCGCCGCCACAAATCTGATGCCTTGTCTGCGAGCGAATTAGCGAATGTCTGCCACCGGCGAGCACCCACAAGACGGTGCAATTGTTTTGGCAGCTTCACCGAGATGTTGTTCGCAGATGCAAAAGCGCGGGTTAGAAGTATGGCAGAGGCCAGCAGGGAGTTTGTTGCGAGAAAGCCGTCTCGGGGCGACGGTGACTCAAATTCTTCGATGGACACATTTGAGTACCTTGACGATTCATCGGCGAGACGCGAACCGACTTTCGCACAGAGTGCAAGCACGTGTGTGGCCTCGCTCGTAGCGGCAACTCGAAGAGCACCGATTACGTCGGAGTTTGAGCCACCAGCCGTCGCAACGAAGACAGACGCCCCCCGCAAGGTCGTGCTTTGTGCAGCCAGTTCAAGGGGGGTGATTGCGGATGCGAAACCCCGTCCAAGGTCGCGAAACAGGCGTGCCGCAATCACGGCCGTTGTCAATGACCCCCCCGAGCCGACCGCTAAAAGCGGCCGACCAAGGAGGCGGGTGATTCCTTGGGCGAGAGGTTCGATCGCAGCTCCGCATGCCCAGCGGTAGGTCTCCTCCAGGTCAACGATTTCCTCGAAAAATGGTCGTCCCACTTTTTCCCACCTTGCGATCTGTTTGTCGGGGCTTCTGTACGCGTCGATACATTCTCACCCGACACAACGGCAAACGTTGTTTCCGGTCGAGATTGCCCCACTCGCTCGTTTGGCAATCGACTTCAACCGGGATTCTCTACTTACGCTGACCTCGGTGGTCATTCTAACGCGCAAGGCCTTTCTATCCACACGAGCGTCGCGTATTTCATCGTAAGCCCGCCTGCTGAAGGGTGCCAATCTGGCCCGTATCGACACCGGAGCGACGAGCCCCAGCCCTTCTCCGCGCATTGTCAAACTTCGTGCCCACTCCCATCAACCTCTGATTCTATTGCGGTGGTCAGCAACGCTACACCACCGGCGGTGGAACGCCGGCGCGCTAATCCCGTTCGACGATCGCCGCGAACAACTCACAGGGCACCGAGCCTTTGGCCATTCGGAAGGTCAAGGACCTAGTGTAGTTTCTCACGCTGTTTGCATCTTATCGAGGGTGGCCCGGGCGCGGCGGACTTTTTCGAGGATGTCCTCGGCTTTGGCGGTCCAGGTGAACGACTTTGGGTTGTCGTTGTGTTTCTCGATGTAGTCTTCAATCGTCGCGATCAATGCCTTGACGCTTCGGAATACACCACGGCGGATCCGTTTGTCGGTGATCTCACGGAACCAACGCTCCACGAGGTTCAACCACGAACTGCTCGTCGGCGTGAAATGCAAATGGAAGCGTTTGTGCCGCTTGAGCCACGTCTTCACCTTCGGGTGCTTGTGGGTCGCATAGTTGTCCACGATCAGATGCAGGTCGAGATCGGCGGGCGTCTCCTTGTCCATCAGCCTGAGAAACTTGATGAACTCTTGATGGCGATGCCGTGGCATACAAGCGCCGATCAACTTGCCTTCCGTCACGTTCAACGCCGCAAACAGCGTGGTGGTGCCGTTTCGCTTGTAGTCGTGGGTCATGGTTCCGCAGCGACCCTTCTTGAACGGCAGCCCCGGCTGTGAGCGGTCGAGCGCCTGAATCTGGCTCTTCTCATCGACGCAGAACACGATCGCCCGCTCGGGCGGGTCCAGGTAGAGGCCCACCACGTCGATCAGTTTCTGAACAAACCGCGGATCGTTGCTGACCTTGAACGTCCGCACCAGATGCGGCTTCAGGCCGTTCGCTCGCCAGACCCGCGACACCGTCGATCGGCTGGTCCCCAACACTTTGGCCAGGCTGTTCGTGCTCCAGTGGGTGGCGTTCGACGGTTTGCACTGGGTTGTGTGTTCCACGATCTTTCGGGCCAGCGCCGTGTTGGCGGGTCGGCCACCGCGCGGCGCGTCTTTCTCCAGCCCAGCCAGATCCTGTGCGACGAAGCGTCGGCGCCAACGGCCCACGATGGTCCGTTCGATGCCGAGTTGCTCGGCAATCTCGATGTTCTGCATACCCCCGGCGGCCAACAGTACGATCTGCGCCCGCCGAACCAAACGCATGGGCGTCGTGCGTCCGCGAGACCAACGCCGCAGCCTCACCCGTTGTTCGTCCGTCAACATTACCTTTGGAGCCACTCGCATCGATACCATCCTCCTTCCAAAGAATGATACCGACAAGCAGAAAATAAGTTGCACTAATTATGAGAAACTACACTAGCGTGCCGACCGACTCTCGCGCCGATTCGGATCATTGTCTCCGGCCGCGTGAGCAACGACCGACGCTTCACCTTCGTGCGATGACTCACAATCGACGTGATTCCGCCTGCTCATCTCGCACATAGGTGGCGCCCGCATCGCCCACGGCTACGGCCGCCGTGCCAGGTCCTCACAACTACGCATCCTGTTCTTGCTCTGGCGATCGGCTGAATAGTGAAAATCGGAGTCGGCCGGGCGGAGGCACCCGACGGGAGGACGGTGAGGGCCTGATGGGGGCGAAAGAGCTGAATGGCACCCACGATGGGGCGCACCCTCAGTCCCCCCGCCCCTTGTGGGCCGCTTGTTCGCCATCCGTTAGGGTATTCTGGCTCCGATTTGCCAGGAAGTAGCCAGGAGGTCCAGAGGAACGCTCGTAACCTCTTATCCCACAATAGGTTACACTGGAGGCGGGGGG
>SDBU01008877.1_pt1 | contig 11353 bp, 11 predicted proteins | sample 2277071 | NCBI WGS metagenome assembly SDBU01 (sample SAMN10397929, study PRJNA504765) | marine sediment metagenome | isolation source: marine sediment core GS08_GC12, 126 cmbsf | place: Arctic Ocean: Gakkel Ridge, Loki's castle | collected 2008 | reverse complement strand
CACAACTGCTTCCCTGGTATCTTTTGATGTATACCGATGGAAAATCCCCAGTCACTTCGCGGTGTTATGGTGAAACCAAACCTTCCGCAAAGGAACTGTGCAATGGAGGTGAGAAAGGAGCCTGGCAATCAAGGTTTTGCCATTGGGCAGATAGCGGCACCGGTGAGGAGAAATGGGTTCCTCCACCGCCGCGTCCTTTTACCTGGTCTTCGTCACCGTATACCACCCAATCATCGCCCACCCTTTCGGGCTTACAGAAATCAGGTATCTTACACGGTGTCCCGTCCGGCAGATTCCAATCCTGCCAGTAGGACGGCTCCTTATAGAAATCGTGTCCGACTTCCACAACATCGGCACCGACAATATCTAAAACATCGTCTTCCACCATTGCCAGTTGCTGAATAAAGTCGTATACATATAGTTCTGAGGGCGGCAAACCTAATTTTTGGCGTAGCTTTACGTAAGCCTGAGCCATGATGCCGCTGGAGCGATGGCCATTAAAGTCTATGGGTACTGCATCTGGCTCGCGATGCGCGAGCGCTGCTTGAATACGTTCACGGGAATTCATGTTAAGTACCTCCAGGCCTGGATATCTTTGACAACACTCTGACCGTTGCCCTGAATTAAACCAATCCGACCAGTGGCTTTCACAGGAAGGCTGAAGCACTCCATCATTATATCATCCAGGTAGAATTCCAGCAATGAATGCTTGAGCAGTAGACGGAAGGATACCTGCTTGCTGAAAGATATCTCCCGATTAGCTCGCTTTTCAGACTCAAAGCCAGAACCATCGGCCTGCATCGGTCCCAATTCGGTTACACCATCGAATCCTACCAGAATGGCCGAGCCCTGGGTCTCTCCGCATTCAATGTAAAGCCCGTTAGGCGGTGAGTCATTACCTTCCGGCAGCGTCAGAGTGCCTTCCAGAATCACTCCCTGAACGATATTGAGCGTATCCTCGAGCATTACGATATTTTTGCCCTTGTCGTGGTCTGGCGCTGGCAGTCTTATGTCAACAGACTCGCGCTTCATTTTCTCATTGCCCTTCCACCAACCAAGTCGCATAGTCCCTTCGTCGTCGATTATGGTTTGTTTTAACAGACCGAAGTATACTTCACCATCACGAGCGATGGAATGATGGTTAACCAGTATTCCATCGGGTGTGGGGAAGAAACGGGCGAAGTATGTGTGTCCGGAGAGAAGGTGGAAGTTTTTTTTCACCGCGTGGAACGGTCCTTCAGGTTTATCAGCCACTAGAGTTACCATTAGCCCACCGGTGCCGAACATCATGTAGTATTTATCGCCGAACTTTTCAATGGCTCCGACTTCTCCCCCATCAACACCATAAACCTTTGGTGGTTCAAGAGCTTTCCAGGTTATCCCGTCCAGAGTTTCGCCAAAGCCGAATCTTCCCTCGGTTTCTGGCTTCGGTGTGGCCGTCCAGTAGCCGTAAAGCCCACCACCCGGGCGCGGAATCACCCAGATGCAGTCCCATCTGCCATTAGGCTCATACCAGCATTCGTCCTGCACAAACTCGTATTCATCACCAAGCCGGGTCCAATGGACCAGATCTTCGGATTTGCCAAAGAAGATAGTCTGCCGGGGACCTTTCCATTCTGAGAAGTTTATCTGGAACTTTCCATCAGCCTCAAAGTTGGGGGATTTCCAGGTGGAACCAGTTCCCATCCACGTTACTCCCTCACCTTTGAACAAGATGCGTCCGATTTCCTTCCAGTTGACGCCATCTGGTGAAGTGGCCATGGAGATGTTATCCCATTGGGGACCTGACTTCGCAAGATAGTAAAGATAGTAAGTTCCTTCATGGAGATACAACCATGTATCCCACATATTGCCAGTTTCTTTAGACTTTGCCTTATAAAACATTTTTTGCTCTCCTTGCTATGATTGTTTTCCCCGCTAGAGGAGCGCTGCCAAGAAGATACACCATTTCGTCAAAATTCCTCCATCGCAGTAAATCTTAGGTTGAATCTTAGATTAACGCTTTTTCAGGGTGGCGCAGGTCAACGAAAACGGCAGGACAGTCAACTTCAGTAGATTGCCGTTCAGGACATCCGCGCGTGAGCGGCGCGGAGTAATGTTGTCGGGATTTTCCAGTGTATTTCGGTCATGCCAGCTTTCACCTTTCAGTGTGACGACCATCGCTTCATTTTGTGCCGGAAAGCCCTCTAAGTTCACCGTCAGTTCAATCGCCCCAAAGGTCGCTCCACGATGAACTATCATCAGTACGAGGTCATCGTTTGGTGAGATTACTGCCATCGCGTCCAGAACCGGAATGTTCTCCAAAGGTGGAATGTGACCGAAATTATGTTCTGTTGAGAAAGTCTCACAGACTAACCGTATTGGAACCGGAGCCCCGCCGGCCAGTGCCGCTCCCATCGTGTGCCCGTAGTGAATCGGATTAGGGTAGACACGCTCGCGCTCCTTACGTAACCCGCCGCCATGATTGACCGTCGCGGAGTGAGTCAGCATTTCCACGAAGTTCCCCAACCGGATACAAGTATTAACAATTGTTGCATGATAGAGTGCCTCGGCAATAGTGTCCGGGCGTGGTAAGGTTTGGGGCGAGAGTTTACCATCCGAACGTACATCGCCGCGGAAGTGTGCGAATAGTTGCAGTTCGGTAATTGCCAAGTGAAGATTATCAATCTCTGCCGCTTGCATTTTCTCATGCAACGTCGTATAGCGTCCCTCAAGTTCAGCCGCATAGCCCATGAAGGCATGATAGAGTTCAACAGGGTCGGTGTTGGCGTCTACAGAGCCGCCAGTAAGGATATGGTCGGTAATACATCGCAGTGTATTGCCAGAGGAGTCGATAAGCCGGTCATTCCATTCAGAATTGGGGCGACCACCAAGCCCGCAGCCGAGCAATTTGATAGATGAGTCAGCGGATAGCATTGCCTCTCCGAAGCGGCGGTATCGGTCAACATTGCCTTCAGGTGTCGTCCACATCACCTGCCATCGCCCATAGATTTCGTGATTAATTTCTGTCACTTGATTATTTTCTTGATTTTTTTATATTGTTGTGATAAACTTTTTTTCTGACTTAACTTATCAACATAAAATTACGCAAATGTCGTTTAGAAAAAAATCTTTTTGATTTTAGCACATTTTAGAGATTGTTTCAAGGGTAATATACGGCAAAAATTCTGAATATTGATACTTACTTACGGCATTTTTGCTGTATAATGATAAGTTATGTTTTTCATGCTAAAGGAGGATATTTTTTAATGTCGATTCCCTCTCTTAATAAAAGGATGCAAACTGTCATAAAGCAGCATCCTCCATGTGCGGATGGAATTAGGCTTTTGTTAATTGATACACGAATAGCAATGGAAGAGCTTGGTGTAAACCGCGATTATCCGACAATTGGAATGTATGGAAATTGGTGTGTTCATCCGAAGTTAACTCATAATCCGATGTATCATGACATCGTGGCCGATGTTCAAGCTGCGTATGAGCTTTGTAAAAAGAAAGAAAAAGAGGAGCTTGTCAAGCTCGGGTTTAAACCAGAAGACGCTGAAGCAAAGAAAGCTCCTATTTCTGGTAAGCCTATGAGTGACTTTTTTGCTGATATATCCAACTGCTTTCGAATTGATGAACTTAGAAATGAACTATTGGATTTCTATAAAAAACACGATATTGAGACATTAATCATTAACTCAGATGATAACTGGAAGCAATTTATATTTCTGCTTCTGCATTCGCTGGTTAATCGACCACTTGAGGTACCAGAAAACAAAAAAATGTTTACTAAGTTAAAAAGCCGGGCTGAGAGGGAGCATATGACTCCAGTAAAACTCATGCTGGAGGAGCGGAAACAAGAACAAAGTAAAAATGAAATTGAGCTATGGTGGGTTATCGAAATGATTGCTCCCGCTAAGATAACCGGTAGGCTTTTTAAAGCTAGTTTTGTATAGCGTAATAAAAAAACATAACAAGGCAAATTCAGCCGACCACTACCGCGTCGGCTGATTTGTGACATTATGCGCACAAAGGCTGCATCATGAAAGACATTATAGAATTGGCTGAAGAGTCCCAGAATAGGGCTTGGGAGGTAATCAGGGACGCGAAGATTATGGACGCTTGGACGTCTATTGGAGCTACGGTCAACTTGGTCGAATCGCTCAAGACCGGTCTGTTGCTCAACCATCTGGATATTGACTTCCATGTCTACACGTCGCCCTTTATACTTGCCGGTAGCGGAAAGGATTTCGGAGGTGTTGACTGAAGAGATGGGGAAGGCCATCCTTTCCATCAAGAATGCTGTCCCGGACGGCCGCAAGGTGAAGGATTTTATCTTGGTTCATCGTTTGGGACCAAGTTAGAAACTTGGGCTACGAGCGCATTTTTCCGAATTCGTCAACAGAGTCTAGTATACAGCAGGGGGTATTCATCTATGCAAATAACGATTGACCTTACTAGCCAACAGGCGGAACAATTCCAACAGCTTGCAAAGTCTTTATCGATTCCGCCTCAAGAATTAGTCCAAGCTGCGATTGATGATTTTCTCTCACGACCAGCAGAGGATTTTCATCGCGCCGCTCGTTATGTATTAGAAAAAAACCGAGAATTATACAAACGGTTAAGCTGATGCGTTACTTATCGCTTTCTGAAGTTTTTGAGCTACATCATCTTGTGCTTGAACAATCTGTTGGCACCGCAGGAATCAGGGATATGCCAGCTTTAGAATCCGCCCTTGCTCAACCGCGCATGACTTTTGATGGCGTCGATTTATATCCAACGATTCACGAAAAAGCGGCTGCGCTCTGTTTTTCGCTGGTCATGAACCATCCATTTGTCGATGGCAACAAACGCGTTGGTCATGCGGCAATGGAAACGTTTCTGGTTCTGAATAATTGGGAACTTGATGCCATCATAGACGATGCGGAAAGAACGATATTGTCACTGGCTGCGGGTACCCTATCTCGTGATGAATTCATTCAATGGGTAAATGACCATTCAAAGCCACGCGGAGCCTAACCAGCCGTTGCAGTTGACCTGTCTGCGTGCAACGCACAGGCAGACGGCGGGGATTTTGTGGCTTTTCGATCGTTTTTTGGCAAAAGCGGGTTTTGGTTTTCGGACGTTTTTCGGCAAAACCCCTGCGGCAACTGAACTTGGTCGTTATGCGCACAAGGGATGCAACATGAAAGACATTATAGAATTGGCTGAAGAGTTCCAGAATAGGGCTTGGGAGGTAATCAGGGACGCGAAGATTATGGATGCTTGGACGTCTATTGGAGCTAAGGTCAACTTGGTCGAATCGCTCAAGACAGGTCTGTTAATCAACCACTTGGATATTGACTTCCATGTCTACACGTCGCCCTTTATACTTGCCGACAGCTTCAAGGCTATGTCAATGATAGCGGATAATCGTAGAGTCAAACGGATTAAGTACGCTAACCTCTTGGATACTGAGGAGTGCCTGGAGTGGCACGCATGGTATGAGGACCCGGGGGGTATTGTGGCAGGTCGACATAATCCATATCCTGTACGAATCTCCGTTTGCCGGCAAGGTCGAGCGCGTCACAGAACGAATTACCGGGGTGTTGACTGAAGAGACAAGGAAGGCAATCCTTTCCATCAAGAATGCTGTCCCGGACGGCCGCAAAGTGAAGGGAATAAATTATAAAGGAGATTTTTTCATGACTGGTACTATTGGACTTTTGTTATTAATTAATACTGTGTTGATAGGCAAAGCAGAGGATATTAAGCTTTATGTTGCGACTAACGGCAATGATTCGTGGTCGGGAAAAATTGAATTGCCAAATACTGATGGCACAGATGGTCCTTTTGCAACATTGGAGCGCGCCCGTAATGAGATTCGCAAGCTGAAATCTGACGGGCTTGATGTTCCTGTAATGGTGTTTGTGCGTGATGGAATCTATGAGCTTTCGGAGGCATTAAAGCTCGATAAACAGGATTCGGGAAGCGAGGAAGCACCGATTAAGTATTGTGCATATCAGGGGGAAAAGCCTACTATAATTGGTGGCAAGAGGATTAACGGGTTCTCGCCATATAAAGACGGAATTTTAAAAGCAGATATCGGCTCTCAGGGATTTGATGGCATATATTTCAGACAGCTATTCTGCAATGGCAAGCGAATGCACCTCGCCCGTTATCCTAATTATGATGCGGATAATCCCTACGGCGGGGGATGGGCTTATGCCGATGGCGAACCTGTGCCGATGCATGCGGAAGTTCCCAATGAAAATAAGCATACATTTCAGTATAAAGAGCAGGATACGCGCCAATGGTCGCGCCCGGAGGAAGGGGAAGTCTTTGTTTTTCCGCGATATAACTGGTGGAACAATATCGTTAAAATAAAATCTATTGATAGGGAAACAAGAGTGGTAACGCTTGAGAATGACTGCTCGTATCCGATTCGACCAACTGACAGATATTATTTCCGCAACCTGTTTGAGGAGCTTGATGCGCCGGGTGAATGGTATCTAGATAAGGAAACATGGACGTTATATTTCTATCCGCCTGATGATGTTGAGCCAGAGAATATGACGGTTTATGCGCCTACAATGCGAACCATTCTTGAGCTTGGTGATGGGGTGTCAAATATTACGTTTCAGGGATTCGTGTTTGAGTGTTGCGATGGAACAGCAATTACGCTTAATAACACGAAAAACTGCCTGATAGCTGGAAACGTCATCCGAAATGTCGGGGATTATACTGGCTCGGGCGTCGCTGTCAATGGCGGGTCGGATAATGGCGTTGTGGGCAACGATATATATGAGATAGGTTGTCATGGCGTTTCACTGAACGGCGGGGACAGGATTACGCTTACCCCTGCCAATAACTACGCTGATAACAATTATATCCATCACGTCGGTGTTTTTTATAAACAGGGCGTTGGAATAGCCATGAGCGGATGCGGGATTATCGCCTCACATAACATGATACACGATGGCCCCCGAATGGGGATAATGTTTAGCGGGAATAATCTGCTCATCGAATATAATCACATAAGACACATGAACCTTGAGACTGCTGACACCGGCGCAATATATACGGGTGGAAGGGATTGGCTCTCGTCAAGGGGAACCATCATCAGATATAACTATTTCCATCATATATTGGGCTATGGTCAGGAGAACGGAGAGTGGGTTTCGCCACATTATGCTTGGGGGATATATCTTGATGATAATGCGGGTGGAATGGACGTTATTGGGAATATCGTTACTAACTGCGTTCGCGGACTGATTCATCTGCATAATGGGCGGGATAACCTGATTGAGAATAATATCTTCATTGACGGTAAACTTCAGCAGGTCGAGTATAACGGCTGGACAGATAAGCATCCATACTGGCAGAATCATCTTGATACTATGATTAAGGGCTACGAATCTGTTAAGGCTCAACCAGCTTGGAAGGAAATGCGAAACATGGATATTCATCCGAAAGATGCTGTTTCTCCTGAAGGCATGATTATGTCTGGCAACGTGGTTCGCAAAAATATTGTCTATTACAGCGAGCCCGATGCGAAATTGCTACAACTGCGAACTGTGCCATTTGACCGTAACCAATTTGATGAAAACCTGTACTGGCATAAGGGCATGTCTTTGCGTATTCTTTTGAAAGATGTGCCTGAAGACAAAGAATGGGAAGAATGGCAAAAGATGGGGCAGGATAAGAAATCCATTGTGGCTGACCCATTGTTTGTTGATGCTGAAAACGGGGATTATCGGCTTAAATCTGAGTCGCCTGCATTTAGGCTTGGATTTGAGAAGATACCTGTTGATGAGATAGGACCATATAAGGATGAGCTGAGGGCTTCGTGGCCCATTGTTGAGGCTGAGGGAGCAAGGGAAAAGCCTTTGGTTAGCGAATAAGGGGAATCTGATGATAGCGATAGAGGTTTGTGAGTATTTAAAAAAAGCTTTTGTTATCTGCTGTTTATGCAGTTTTTGGTCGGCAGTGTTTAATTGTATATGTATTGGAGAGGAGAAAAACATGGCTAATCTGGGTGTAAAGATATACCCTCAGAGCGGGGATGAAAATCCATCTGAAGATTATACCGTTAGCGTTAACGGAAAACCTATTTTTGTCTATAGGGCGCGTGTTTCGGCTGTGCCATTTAATCAAGTTTGGCCCGGGTATCAAAGACCGATTAATCAGACAGAGATGGCTTCATTTGCATACTGGGATATGTCTTAACCTGTAAACATTGAAGTCATATCAAATCGCCCGATTGAGAGCGTTGATATTCGCCCATATTCCTATGGCATTAAGCCCGTTGTGGATGATGATAAAATTACTTTTCAGATGCTCAAACCGGGATATGTTACTGTAGAGGTGAACGGCTATCATCATGCCCTGCATCTGTTCGCAAGCCCGATGGAGGAAGATAAGCCAAATCCAGATGACCCCAATGTGCGATATTTTGGCCCCGGAATACATGAGGCTGGCAGAATCGAACTCAAGTCCGGTGAAACTGTTTATATCGCAGGCGGGGCTATCGTTCACGGGCTGATAAGGGCTTCGGAAGTATCTGATATAAGCATACTTGGGCGGGGGATATTGGATGCAAGCACGTTTGAGCGTGAAGGTAATCCAGGACCTATAACGCTTTATGGGTGTAAAAATGTGAAAATAGATGGCATCATAATACGCGATTCTAATGTCTGGGCAGTTACGCCAAGAGATTGTCAGCATCTAGCTATCTCTAATATAAAACTCATAGGATTCTGGCGTTATAATGCTGATGGTATTGACATCGTAAACAGCCAGCATGTTACCATTGATAAATGCTTTATCCGGTCCTTTGATGACAGCATCGTTATCAAGGGTTTAAGGGGAGTAAGACAGCCAACAGGAGACAAGCCTGTTAAAGATGTGAAAGTAAGCGAATGTGTTATATGGAACGATTGGGGAAGGGCATTTGAGATAGGTGCGGAAACAGTTGCGCCTGAAATAAGCGATATAACCTTTAAGGACTGCGATATTATCCGCACAGTCCATATTGCAATGGATATACAGCACGGAGATAGGGCATTGATAAAGGACATCAGCTTTGAGGATATACGCTTTGAGATTGATGATGATACTCCCAAACCCAAATTTCAGTCTTCGCGGGATGAGAAATACAGCCTTGCGGAAAATGAAAAATACTGCCCGCAACTTTTTGTATTGATAATTAGAGAAAATAATTACTCACATGATAAGGAAAGGGGGCAAATCCAGAATATCGTATTCAAGAATATATCGGTAACGGGCAAATGCTTTCCTAGCTCTTATTTCGTGGGTTATGACCCTGAACATGACGTAAGTGATGTAACGATAGAAAATCTGTGTGTCAATGGGAAACCCATCACCAACGCCGAAGAGGCGCATTTGTCCATAAGAAATCATGTCAGTAAAGTCAGATTTATTGATACTACGGGCAAGTAATCGGCATGAGGATTTATAGGCGAAGCGTCGGGATTGCTGAAAAGGAGTTGAGAATGAGTTCAGTTATATGTGTTCTCATAATAGAAAGGGAGGAATATAATTGTGGCATCCGTAAAGTTGAGAGGTACTGGATACAGTGTTTCCGTTCATGATAACAAGCCTTCCGTAGAACCAGAAATCTCGGCTGGTCATAACGGCATCAGAATCTGGCAGCTTGATGATAATCCGGACTTAAGGCTGATAGCCCATTCCTGGCTCAATCTTGAGCATGTTATAACTGAAGACCAGAAATTCTCAGGAAACCGTGATGAACCAGGATTCTTTGAACCCAGACAATATCCCATAAACCTTCAAAGAACAGAGAAAGGTGTCAGGCTATGTCATAACCCGCTTCCACGCACGGGCTGTGCCTGCTGGATCGAATATACGCTGGGAAACCGACCTGGCTCTCTGGATTTTCAGTTGGGATTCACACCCACGCATAAGGTCGGAACTGGTCAGGTCATGGGTCTGTTTCTGCCTTGTTATATCTATCAACCGGAGTCCAAATCCATCCATTTCATTGGTCGGAGAACTAAAGGCAGCAAAAAGCGTTGGGTAGAATATTGCAGCAGTTGCCATCATTCCATCGTCAACTTCGCATCAGAGAACACAAGCAATCCACCTGCCTATGAGAAGACTGATTTTGCGAGCGATCAAGATACTGCACGTTTCAGTTACCCCTTTATATGTGGAATTATAGGAACTTATACCTTTATCCTCATGTTAGATGGTGGAGAAGAACTCGATATCAGATTCTGGATGTCTCCGGCAGGCGGCGGTTTCAACCCGGAAACGCATCAAACCAACCCAGCCTGGGATTTTGTGGTTCTCAAATTCGGATATTCCATAGAACAGGAATACACAGCACATGGTCGGTTGGTGATTGGCCCTAATATCAACAGCCAGAGAGTAATTGAGGAATACGAAGCATGGTCTGACGAACGCTGCAACTGGGATGATTGATGCTGTTGCTATAACTTGGAACTGTGAGAAATCGTATATACAATAACATAGCGATGTGCATACAAATAAGTGAAATATGATAACCGAAACGTTCCTCAGAAAGATCTTTTAATTAAGCCCCTGACCTAAAGATACGCAGATTTCACCGCAGACACAGGAGGAAAATAACAATGAAAGTGATTTATATAATGGCCGACACATTCCGACGCGATCATTTGGGTGCTTATGGCAACAAATGGATTCATACGCCAAACCTTGACAAGCTCGCGTCTGAATCAATGGTATTCGACAATGCCTATATCGGTTCCTTTCCGACGGTCCCAAACCGCCGCGACACACTACTGGGCCGCGGTGATATTGGGCTGCCTTTCAACCGTTGGAAAGGCTTCGAAAGAGATGAAGTGACACTGCCAGAGCGGTTAGCTGAGAAGGACATTACTTCCATGTGGATTGGCGACACACAGAACAACGTCACCCGCGGTATTAATATCTACAAAGGCTACACAGCCTGGTATCTGAACCGCGGACAAGAGGCTGATCCCTGTTGGCTTGATGACAGCATCCCGCTGGAATGGCCGGTTCCGCACGAACTCATCCGGTACAAAGCGGAATGGTGGCATCAGGTATTGATGAACCGCGCTCATCGGCAAGTAGAAACGGATTGGTTCGCACCGGGGACGTACTCAACTGCCATCAAGTGGCTGGAGCGGAACTACAAACGCGAGAATTTCTTTTTATGGATCGACACCTTCGATCCACACGAACCCTGGGATCCGCCGCAGCATTACGTGGATATGTACGACCCAGGTTACACCGGCCGCGTCTTTGAAGCGCCAACCTATGGATTGCGCAAAATGATGGGGATCACCGACCCGGAAATGCAGCAAATCCGCGCCCGTTACGCTGGCGAGGTCACTATGGTGGA
>SDBU01008876.1_pt1 | contig 11353 bp, 7 predicted proteins | sample 2277071 | NCBI WGS metagenome assembly SDBU01 (sample SAMN10397929, study PRJNA504765) | marine sediment metagenome | isolation source: marine sediment core GS08_GC12, 126 cmbsf | place: Arctic Ocean: Gakkel Ridge, Loki's castle | collected 2008 | reverse complement strand
CACCCTTTTTGCAGAATAAAAATGTCATAGCTCTACGGGCAAAGATCCTCTTTGAGAGATTGATCTTTTCTAAAGAATAGTGGGTTTGAATAGAGGCTGAAACCCTTTATAGTAAAGGGATTGCTGGTGCGCCTGGCAGGACTCGAACCCGCGGCCCGCGGTTTAGGAAACCCATGACCCATCATTCTGATAGTCCGTCCAGATGAGCAAATGCTAGAACCAGACTAACTTCTAGCTTTCTGGTCTTCGCACCAATTTGTGTGAATTTGCCTCAATTTGTACCGGTTATAGTCACAAATTGGTCACAAAATCAAAGTGAACTTGATCAAAGTGAACTTTGACACTGTCCGCTTTTCAGCTAGGATAAGAAGTAATCTGCATAATTACTGATCAAAACAGGAGACACACAACGAATAAGGCAGAATTAATACAAGGAATAGTAAATCAGACCGGGCTAACAAAGAAAATACCTTGCGAAGCGATTGATGCAATAATCTCAACCATTACTGATTCCCTTATCGGAAGAAGAAAAAGTCACCCCAGGAGTATATCTAGAAGATTTTGACAGAAAAAGAGAGTAATCCTGGCCTGTTCCACAAATAAGCAAGTTTTAAGCTGAATATAGAGGGTAAGAATAAAAAATGACCGAGACTTTATTATAGAAGAACAATTGGAGCACTGGTATAAACAGAATTAGAGTAAACCAAGGCTCAATACGATTGAATAAAAAAAGAGAACTTTTCACAGCAATTATAAATTTTCACAAGGAGCGAAGAAAATGCATGACGAATCGGTTAATAAGGTAGAAGAATATATTCAACTATATCGTTCCATAAACGACCTGTATGTAAGACGTAGGCAATTACGTGTCATCGCATTAATAGCCTTTGGTGCTCTCCTTACGACTGCTATCGAATTACAACAGGCGTCCCTATTTCTTCTTCTAATAATAATTTTGGGAGTGTTATGGTATCGGGATATGGGATATAGAGATGCTATCTACAAAAGAAGAGCTTACATACAAGTATTTTTGGGGCCAGAACTTGGTTTCTATTTTGAATCACGAGATTCTGAAATAGGAAAACACCCTGAACAAATTATCCGAAATTTAGAGAAAAAAACTGAAAGTCCCAATTGGGTTGTTTCGGCCCCTATAAAACGATTCCTCACTTGGCTAGGTTTTAATCCCAGAACTGTACTAAGGGATCTCAACATTCTCTTATTTGTCTCATTTGTAACTAGTTTGATAGCACCCGTTGCCATCCTCCAAAAGGACAAACTCGGGATAGGCAAAATAATTTGGTTTGCTTTCTACTACCTACTCTGCGCACTTCTTGCATGGTGCTATTGGGAACTCCTAAAGCGGGCCTGTAGTCAGGAAAAACCAAAGCTAAAGTGGGTAGAATACTGGGAAAAATATAAAGATAAGAAAAAACAAGAAAAAGCTCGAGAAAAATCTCGATAATCAACTGGCTCTGGTTGAGGTGATCTCCATATGTTCACTGGCAATTCACGGAGAGAAAGTTTCGCAAGATCAAGTTAGTTTTGTCCGACGTATGGTAGCAGATCTAGTTGCGTCCTTAGAAGCAATACATTAACAAGGCACCCACACTCCATAGAAGAATTCAAGTTATTCCATATGCTGTACATAAGGACCGATTTGAAGCTTTTGGATAATTCCATCTGTCTTATTCAATCAAAAACCTTTGGCCAAAAACTGCGGAAGAAAAGAATAGATCTAGCTCTGCAGGTAAAGAAATCTGCTGAGTATTTCGGGGTTAACCACAATACAATCATAAACTAAGAGCTGAAAGATGTCAGACCAACTGGAATAAACTCAACAATGGCCAAGAAATTTTTGGAATTGGTCTTAGGCAAATCTGCCCTTTTCACGCGCACAGTGAACTGACACGTAGCCAATTGTGTTTCTTTATGAAAACAAAAAACAACAAAAAAATTCGGATCTATCTTCCTCTTATGCTTCTCCTTGTTGGTTTTGGTATTATTGAGATACGCGTTTTTCTACTTCAAATAATGAGCGAGAAATACGCGAGTCTCGCTCAAGGAGACCACATCAAAACAGTTGATCTCTTTCCTGAAAGAGGAATAATCTATGACCGTAATCTAGAAAAATTAGCCATTAATATCCCTTCTTACTCTCTTTACGCCCGCCCCAGGGAGATTTCTCATCCCGAAGAAGTAGCTGGGAAGTTATCTCCTATTCTGGAAATGAAAGAATCCTCTCTTATTGAACAACTAAAAAAAGAAAAGGTTTTCCTGTGGTTGAAGAGAAAACTTCCTCTCATTAAGAAAGAGATGATTGAGGCTCTAGCTCTGGAAGGAATAGGTTTTATAGAAGAAACTGACAGATTCTACCCCCAGAAAGAACTCGCTTCTCATCTTTTAGGTTTTACAGGGATAGACAATCAGGGACTAGCCGGAGTGGAGCTTTACTATGGGGAGGAGTTACGAGGACAAAGAGGTTCTTACTGGGTAAGAGAAGACGTCCTCGGTTACGAGATTTCTTTTACCAGAAGAATTATCCGGAATCTTGTCCCCGGCAAGGACATAGTTTTAACCATAGACAATATTATCCAGTCCATTGTAGAAAAGGAGATATCTTTAGCTCTTGAAGAAACTGAGGCCAGGTCTGTGGAAGCGTTGTTTATGAACCCTCAAACAGGAGAAATACTCGCTCTTGCCAATAAGCCTGATTATGATCCCAATCATTATTCTGATTTTTCTCCTTTTTTCAGAAGAAACAGAGTAGTCCATTCTATTTATGAGCCTGGTTCAACTTTTCAGTCTATTACGGCGGGTGCCGTTCTGCAAGAAGGGTTAATAACTTTGGAAGAAAAGATTTACTGTGGAGGAACTCTGCAAGTAGCTAACCATACTTTCCATGATTGGAAACCGTTTAATCAAGATTTTACTCTGGCTGAAATTTTGCAGAATTCTTCTTCTATAGGGATGATTAAGTTAGCCAGTAGAATGGATAAAGAAACTTTCTCAGAGTACCTTCACCTTTTTGGTTTTGGAGAAAAAACGGGTATTGACCTTCCTGGGGAAGCGAAGGGAATAGTCAGGGCTGCTTCTTCATGGTCTCTTACCGACCTTCCGGCCATTTCTTTTGGTCAGGCTATTGCTGTTACTCCCCTGCAAATGCTTACTGCTTTCTGTGCTCTCATAAACGGAGGTGATTTACTAAAACCTTATTTAGTTAAGTATATACTTAATGCAGAAGGGAAGAGAGTAAAAGAGAACAAACCTATTGTGGTAAGAAGAGTAATATCTCCTTCTACTTCAGTCCAGATGAGAGAATTATTGGAACAAGTGGTGGAAAAAGGAACTGGAAGAAGAGCAAAGATAGAAGGATATTCGATTGGAGGAAAAACAGGGACAGCACAAATTCCCGCCTTGACGGGAAGAGGGTATATTCCCAATAAATATATTTCCTCCTTTATAGGCTTTACCCCCGTAGCTTCGCCTGGGATTGTTGGAATAGTGATTATTAAAGAACCTACGGGGGCATATTATGGCGGAGAGATTGCTGCTCCTGTCTTCCAAAGAATAATGAAAAGGGTTCTACCCTATTTGAATATCTTGCCAAAAGGGAAACGATGAGAAGAACACCATATGTTAATCAGTCTATTTGGGTTGTTTTGCTTGATTGGTGTGTTTGACTCGTTTGGCGTCTGATGTTGAAGATTCCACTTTTGAAGAGATTCCAGACCAAGGATGGAACCTGATGCACTAGAAGACCAGGCGTATCCACCCTAGAACAAGTAGGGGAGAAAAGAATAGGAAAAAGAGTGAGGATAACAGGATATTCAATCGGCAGGGAACACACGAGCAGCACAGATTACTGCGTTGACGCCAAAACCTCCTCGTAGATCAAATAAGAAGGACTTGACGAAGGAGCCAACCCTAGCCAAGGAGTTCATAGAGGAAGCGAAACGGAGATACCTTCACAGGGTCGATAAGGAAGTTTGACATTTGACAGAGCTGGTTGGTCCCGAAGAAAAAACACTGGTGAGGTGTGTCAGACCTGGTCCCGGCTTTGGAACAAAGAGCGAAAAAAAAGTCTGGTGGACACCAAGCCCACGTAGCTCAGAGTGACTCTGAGATTATCAGCAGTTGTGAAATCGTCCGCGGGAATAGCGAATAAAAGAGAAGTCAGGACTATTTGTAAACTTGCTTCAAGGGCTCATCGGTGAAAATATTATTGGATCTGCTCAACGTCTTGGCTCTTTGACCATAGAGGTAAACATAAGAGTGGATCTTTTTGCGTTCTCAGAGAACTTCTATTGGACAAGGTGAGGAACATCCATTAACATAATAGATAGCAGAAAAGCAAGATCGGAAGACGAATTGGAAGAGTGGTAGTTATTGAGAACTACAATGGCATGAGGGAAAGTAGGCCTTTTCCGGAGTAGAAAAGGCAAGCTCGGAGACATCTGAGCAGAGTATCCTAGCTTTCTTTGATGAACTTACGAGGCACAAACACAGAGGCCTTAGTTTTAAGGACGAGCTAAGAAAAGGTTAAACGGCAATGCTAAAAGGGAAAAACTCCTTTGATTATTATCTTCTTTTGATAACCTCTCTACTCACTATTGTGGGAATAGGGGTCATATATAGTACTACTACTGCGTATGGTTATGTCTTGGGAGCCGCTTCTTCCCAGTGGATCATAAATCACCTAGTATGGACAGCAATAGGAGCCTTTCTTCTATTTGTGGCAAGCAATATCGACTATCACTTTTACGGAAGGTTAGACAAACTCATAATTGTTCTTGTTATACTCTCTCTTCTCTTAGTTTTTTCCCCTCAGTTCGGTCAAGAGTCAAGAGGAGTTTATCGTTCTATAGGAGTAGGATTTATTTCTTTCACTCCGAGTGAGATAGCTAAATTGGGTGTGGTCATTTATCTTTCTTTCTCCCTTGTGAAAAAAAAAGATAAAATGGAAAATTATATTAGTGGCTCTCTTCCTTATTTCATTATTTTAGGAGTTATCTCTATCCTGGTAGTTATGGAGCCAGATCTGTGCTCGGCTTTGATTATAGCTATGATTGGTTTTGTTCTCCTTTACGCTGGGGGGGCACGTATTTCTCACTTACTTTATACCTTCTTTCTTGCTCTGGTGCCTCTTTATTTCGCTATCTTTGAAGTTGGCTATCGTAAAAGCAGAATACTAGGTTTTTTTGTTCCTGAGCAGGATCCCTTGGGAACAGGATTTCATCCGCTTTACTTGAAGAGATCTTTTAATACTGGTGGGCTGTGGGGATCGAGGTTAAGTAAAGGGCCAGAAATACTTTCTTATCTTCCTACTCCTCTTACGGATTCCATATTTGCAGTAATTGGCGAAATGTGGGGGTTTATGGGAACTACCCTGGTAATTCTCCTATTTATTATCTTTGTTCTTAGGGGGTTAAGAATAGCTGAGAGAGCCCCGGATGACCTGGGTAAACTTCTTGCTACAGGGATATCTTGTTTCATAGGTGGGCAGGCACTGATGAATATGGGAGTAGCCACCGTTCTTCTGCCCACTGCGGGCTCCCCTCTTCCTCTTGTCAGTTATGGGGGGTCTTCATTGTTGGTCTCATTTGTCAGCATAGGCATTCTTTTAAACATATCAAGACAGAGAAAATCCGGTGAATCACATCGAACGATGTTATGATACTTATACAGTCCACGATGTTATGCTATTTGTCAGTTACTCAGTTAACGGTAAGTTAATTAGTTCACTTAAAAATGGGTAATGTATTGTTCGGATATAGGTGCCAACAGTTGGGATCGTTCATAATTCGTAATTTCAGGAATTCATTTTCCAAAGTTCCTTATTGGACCCTATTTAACAAAGATAATAAAATAGTTATTTCTGACTTCTGAGAATTTCGGTGAGCAAAACGTGCTATTTTATCGAGGCAAATGGTCCAAAGAGTCTCTATGAACATTTCCTCTCTAGAGAGATGCAGAATAGGCTGATAACTATAAGGTTTTTCCCCTTCATTACGATTTTTGCTCTTTCACAATTTTTTCAACCGGAGTTAACCTGACAATACCGTGGGAAGTCTTCACAAGCAAGCTTGGGGTTATGAATATTAGTAATCTGCGGATATTCTTTTGCTGTGCGAAGGCTTCTTCCAATGAGCTGAATTATCTCTTTCACATTGACACCCATAGTGGAATTAGCTTCTCTTGCTCACAATCGAAGCTAGACTTAAAGGATAGCGCGTTATTATTGCGAGGTCGGAAGATGAGATTTTCTTCTCGCAAAAATCGAGAATAATCCTCTTTATCCCCCGATGAACCCCGTCTTCCCCGCAATGATTCTAGACACTTGTCTCCCGGAAAAACTCTCTCAAGTATACCCTAGAAAGATGAATGGCGAACGTAGAGAATGTCTGGAGGACTATCCAATTGGCTACGATGGGGGTCTTCTCAATAAGCAGGTGCAAAACAAAAGGATAGAGAATTCTCAGAGATCTATTGCAAGATGCGTTCACCCTTAGAGAAAGCGATAGCTGAACTTGTCCAGGATAGCGTTCACAAAATAAGATATGTGGGAGGAAGAATCTCGTCTTCAGGCCTTATTCATTTTTTCTCTTGCAAACGCTAAGGTGATTTTCAAGGAACAGGAAGATAAAAAGATGACCTTTGACATAGCACAAATCATTCCGACAGTCACATGGACGTATAGATAAATAAGCACGGTAGGCCTTAGTTTTTGAGAATGAGGAGCTAAATCTTCCCATTATTAAGGCAAATTTTGCCAAAACGCTCAGACTGATGGTGGAAGTTTCTAGTTCTTTTTAGAGAAAACAAGAATTGCTGGCAGTGCTACTTCCTTAGAGAGGGTTTTTCGCCATTATCTTTTGGAGGAGCTAAAGGAGCCCACTAGGTATGCTTACCCGAGCATATTGCCTAAGTGTACGATGAATCAGTGAGCAATTGACTATAGGTCAGACCGAAATAAAAACTGCACTCCTTATTGAAAAGATTGGCCTTGGAAGGAGGTACCCATACGGACTTTTCGCTTCCGAAAAGTGAGAATGATGAGGTTCGAAAAGAACAGTTTTATGCAAATGTCCTACACAACAATGAGAGCAAGAAGGTCCAATAACTTTTCACAAAGCAGTTTTTTGTACAGTAGAAAACAGGAGCAGCAATCATAACTCCAAGAACTCTTGAAAAAGTCCGAATGCCTGAGAGAAAAGACAAATGAGAAAAATGCTGAAAAACTTCATCTCTAATAAGACAGTACGCCACATTTTCCGAATCATAGCTATTTCTGTTTCTATACTAGCTGGGCTTGTGGTAATTTCGCAGTTTTTTCTTCCTCAGCTTCTGTCGCCTGTAAAAAAAGATTTGGATATCCAAATCGTGCAAGGATTGCCTGATGCCATTGATCATGATTTGTATCTCATTGCTGTAAAATGCAAGAGAGTACGAGCTAGTAGGACAGGTCTAATAAACGATTTCGAAATTCGTATTTCTGCATTAGAAGGAACGATTGAAAAAGTTATATGCACTGGGGTCATACCGAAGAATCAGAAAGAAATAGATGAGGATTTGGAGTCAGGAAATGCTTCCAGTATATCATCCATAGAGTATCCGCCTATAGATGAAGAAGACGAAATCATCATAATTGTCTTTGTCCGCACAGATGGAAGAATCCCTAGATTGCGACTTGTAGGCCGTGTTGACGGAGAGAAAGTGAAAGTAATAAGATTGCAAGAAATGCTAGAAGGCATTTTACCTCTGATTCGATAAGCTGAATCGCTTTACACCGAAATGTCCATACTCTGATTTCTGAATTACATTTCTTGTTAGACTGGATATTAGCGTGATACTCTTTATCCATGGTTTCAAAAAAAGTCATTTGTTTAAGGATCACAGTAGATCGTTTCCATCCGCTACTTTCGGTAAGGATTATGAACCATCTGCATTTTGTTCCGGCGTACCGGCCAAATCATTCCAATTAGCGATGTTTTTGTTCTTATTTATCCACTCCAGAATTCTCATTTTCATGTTCGACGGCCGGTGAACTGGTAAGGGTACCTGTACGGGCGATTTCACACCAAACCAAATCCCGGTACTTGTCAATATGCTTGGAGAGGTCCGGCATAAGAATTAGAAAAGCCATGACTCACCATTCTAGTAACCCCACTGAATGAGCAAATCCTAGATCTAAACTACCTTCTGGCTTTTCTGTGTTCCTACCACTTTGTATGGATTTGCCTCAATTTGTACTGATTATAGTCACAATATGGTCACAAAACTACGTCTTATCAAACCGAAGTATAGTCGTTCCCGAGGCACGTCACCGACCAGGGACAGGCAGTTTCCAGGTAGCAATAACACAACTCATAAAAACTCCTTTCTACTATACAATATATTTTGAAAACCCCAGGAGTCTAATCACTCAAGGAGTGTTTGAGACAAGGTAGACAGTTTGAGGTTATTAATATACTCACAGTATTCTAGCGCAGGGGCCTTTTCTCATAACAACACCTCAAATGCCCAAACGTCAATGGACCGTATCATGATCGCCGCTAGCGGCTCGAGTGAACATCCGTTTCAAGTTCATTCATATCAGTACCAGGTGGGATTTCTAGCCCCAGAAAATCCGAATATCTGACCAAGAAATCTGTGGGCGACTCTTCCTCTCTCTTTGTCATTTCAAACATTCCTGCTCCTTTTCCCAAATGGCCTTGGTATTCCTGCTTTGAAATCTTGCCTCGCTTGATATTTTCCTGCAATCCTTCTTTCGCAAGAAACTTGAAAGAATCAATTGTGTATTTTCTAGTCAAGCGTCTATTCGCGAAAAACACAATGCCTAGAGAAGGCGCGCCGACAACTGCAATGATAAGAACTGCGTCAAGGTACTGGTACGTCACGGATGAGTTCTGCACGAAGAGAAGGTTAGCGAGTTGGACGAGAAAAGCAAGGATAATGAGAAGCACGCCGCAGACAAAGTCGGCTTTTTGGGACGTGAGACTTCGCAATTCCAAGGAATTATAGCTCGAATAGGTTTGAGATATCCTTGCGATCGTGCGGGCACTGAGTTTCAAAGTCCCCTTACCTAGCAAGATCGAACCGGAAACTCCCAGCAAGACAGCGATGATCGATAACAATCTATCTAAGCTCATGATGTATCCCTCGGCGATGTCTGGCCAAAACATGTGGCGGTTCACTACCACTCATTCAGCAAGTCCCAATATCATCCTGTGAACATGACTAGCAAACTGTTGGCACTTGTCAGTCTGGTTTGGAAGGTCCGGACGGAAAGGTCAGGTTCCCCAAACTAGACCTATGATTCTGAAGGAAGACTCTGGTAGGTCATCTTTCCCGGAAGAACAGACCAAGACGCTGGCTCATGCACTGGGTTTCTGCTATTGGGAGCCTTCCTGGCCTATTGACACGGAATAGCTAATTCAGCCAGATTCGGACCATAGCGGATCCCGAATTGTCGGAGGTATGACAAGCATCCAAAACAGCTCCTCGCAGAAAAGAAGCACCCATAGCCCATCAGCTGGTGCTATCGTGAACATTCCTAATCTAACGCTTTACTCTAAATACCGCGTCTTTCCACGAATCTAGGAACTCGAGGACGAAGTTCCGAGATGCAGTTTCAAAATTCGAAGAGATGATGGTATATTCTATCAGGTATTTCCCTTGCGGTAGATCCGGAAGAACATATCGAGGTCTCCTGGTCACCGATCTTTGATGGAAGTATATTTTATTTTCATCATGAACTACATAGAAGGCGTCTAACTCCCTTTTCGTGTCAGCCATTATGTTGACCACAATATCTCTTGTACCCGCCCATATTAGTTCGTTAGTGGGAATCTCGTGTACCTTGCCATTTCTTAGGTTCTCAATTCTCGTGACATATCCAGAACATGAGAAGGCATGCTTGCTCTTATGGTGGTTCTTGACTACCAGGTGATACCAATCCGACCCAACCTTCGGTTTCTTAGCCGGCACACGTACATTTCTTGTTATAGTCGGGTCGCACATTATCTTCAACTCATTAATCCAGTTTACATCCCACTCCTGGGTCTCCTCCTCCAAGGCTCTGATAATCTCCTTTTCGCGTTCAAATGGCAACGCATTGTATATTTGGTAATTCAGGATCCCTTCTCGCTTGACTCCTTTTTGGTAAAAACCTATCCCCTCTAATCCCAAGAAAGTAGCAATGGCAATTTCCTGATTCACAAATAATGACCCCCTGAACTCTTTTTGGTTTATGCTTCCTCTCTTGAAGTCAATGAAGACAAAGTACTCTGATTGTCTAAGGAATTTGAAAATATTCTCTGTCAAGGCGTCGGACGAGTGTACTCTTTCAGCGAAGTATGTCTCAAATCCTCTCTTTCTGAAATAACCCGCTACTGTCTCACCAATACCTCTTTCTTCCTTAGTCTCTTGACCGCAACTTATGAAAACCCTGGCATGCCTCATTTGTCATAGCTTTGGGGTGTTTTGGATACGACTTGTGACTTTGGCTCCGCTCATATCAGGGCTACCGTGCATCCCTATTGGCTGCCCGACCTAGGCCCTACTAGGAGTCAAGCAACACTTACACCCCTAATTCCTTTCGACATCGCGTTTTTTCCTTGAGACAATTGAGATCGTATCCTGAAGCCAAGTTAGGCCAAATCTCAGCACTTGCCAATCTTGATTTGGAGAAAGTACTACCACATAATGCCTTAAACTGCCGACCACATGCACGCGAGGCTATGATGCCCGTGACTCTAATTTTACAAGTGGTACAATTGATGGGGGCAGGTCACTTACGATAAGGGTCTTTCCTGGCTTTGTAACCCGAACATTGGTTTTAGGCATAGGATTTTTCCCCAGGGAGAGCTTGGTCCGTTTCCCTGGCTCGTTTTGTTCTTCTAAATTTGAGATTTTATGCACTCTCCTTTTTATGCTTACCGCCCAATTGTCTTCTTGTGTACCGAATTGATCCAGTGTTTTTCTCGATATTCTCAAGTTTACCCTCCATACCTTTGAACCTCCTATCCGTACTTTTCTTATTCCCAAAACCTAGCCAAATAGTAATGCAAGCCAATGTCAGACCTAAGATTGTTAACCCCAATTGCATTTTCCTCCCATTCCCTTCCTTTCAACAGAGTATAAGTTGCCCCATAAAGATGAACATGGGAAAATCATGCCTTACGGTTATTTTTCCCTCTTTTTCTATTTTTATTGCCTTGTCAATATTATTGAAAAAATTACAAGCTAACCCAGTTTCTCTTTCTCTATCCAAACCAGAAGATCCCCTTGAGACTGGAACTCATGTTTTCTCCTAATCATCTCCATAAGTAAAATCATAGCTATCTTTTTT
>SDBU01008875.1_pt1 | contig 11355 bp, 21 predicted proteins | sample 2277071 | NCBI WGS metagenome assembly SDBU01 (sample SAMN10397929, study PRJNA504765) | marine sediment metagenome | isolation source: marine sediment core GS08_GC12, 126 cmbsf | place: Arctic Ocean: Gakkel Ridge, Loki's castle | collected 2008 | reverse complement strand
GTATTACGATAATGAAGCGTGAGGTTTTTATGTAGATGTTCATATTTATTATTTTGAACATACCACCCACAATCATTTTGGCCATTACCATTGTGAAATATTACCTTCCACCCTTCAGGGCAGACGAACTTCTTATCTTTTTCTTTTAATAGCTCAAATAAATAACCCATTGCATTAAATATTTCAGCACAAAGTGAATCTTCTAAATCAACTTTATTTCCTTTATCATCGATAGCAGGAAATCCTCGATGGAGCAACCAAGTAAATATACCGTGTCGAACTTTACCTTCCATATAAGTTTTAATTGGTATTCCTTTTTGCCAATTATCTGCATCGCGTAAATTTCCATCAGATTGAGTCCGATGTTTATGAAGATATTGTGCATAGCGTTCTAAAACTATTGGAGATAAAAATCCTTCATAATTTAATTTTCCAATGGCAGTATCCCGTGTAGCACCTGAATCATATTGACGAATTTTACCGCTATCTTCCATATCATTCTCCGAAAATAGTGGTCAGCCTTACTACCTTACAATCCCATTCCTATTGCTGTCGTGGTCACGGGTGAGGATTCAGGCTGATACCACCCAATTAGAATTTATGTATTACTTGAGCGTCCATGCCTTCATTCTCATCGTCCATACTTGTATCATACGATAATATTCTACCTTTTGCACCTGTGAAAAACATTCCTTTAACCTTTGCCCTTTGAAGTGTTTTATAAATTGTATCTGGTAAAGACTTAGTATATTCCGATATTTCATCTACTTCCCAACCTTCAACCATATAATAATGATAAATTTGTGCTTCGAGCTTGGTTATTATCGGAAAGTATTGTGGCAGAACTTTTTCTACAGCAGTTAATAAATAACATACGGCACGCTGACTGATACCCATTCGCTTTGCTGCTTCTATTTGTTCCAATCCTCCAAAATCTTGATGGCAAAGTCGGAGTGCTTGTTCTTGTCTTTTTGTAACCAATCGTTTAACCATTCAACCTCGTTTGGGTGATTTATTTCTGGTCCAGATTCCTCATCATAAGAATCTCCATCATCCTCATCATAGCATTCTTCACACCATCCTGAAATATTTTTTGTCTTTTTGCCACAACCGAAACAGTTCATCATATTTTTCCCAGTATAAAAATATCTTTCTCTATATTACCGGAAAATTGGAACTATTTAGAAGGTTTTCACCAAAAAATTTGAAAAATAATTCTAAAAAATACTTATCGGACATTAAATATAAGCAACGACCAACCGGTAATCACGAATCGCTATGCCGGATATTGCAGCCGGTCGTTGCTCGTGGTTTCAGTTAGTCGATGACTCGTGCTTCTACGTTGGCGGGTGTTATTCCACTCTCCTTACACATATCAGAATATACCGCACCATCTGCTAGATCAACTGCGTCTTGTCCACAATTAGTTTTAATGAGTAAACTATTTTCCCATCTAAAACATTGTCCCTCATCCAAATCCTCAAACTTTACTGATTCTGGCATACCATTTGTTACTTTCATCTGTCACCTCATCTTTCTGTTAAAACCTCATTATTATTTTATCATCCATCCAGGGCTGATAGTAAAGACATCTACCCAACGCCACATACATCGGCAAATCAGATGGTCTATGATATAGCGGAAACAAAGATGGACATTTCTTTTTTGTCCTTTTCAATTCATTACAAATCGTAGCTTCTGAAATACCTAACAATATGGCGGCGTATTTCTGTTTCAGATTGTAAAAGTCTGGACTACACAAACGATATATCTGTTCTTGACGTATCGTTATCAAACGGTATGTAAAATCTGAATCATAATTATTCAGCTTAGCTTTAATGCCGTGATACTTTTTAGCTGCTTTATCATACGCTTTGGCAGCGAGTTTGGAAACAGTGAACAAACCGAGATACATCATACGACCATTCACTTTTATCTGTGCTTGCCAGCCCCACTTAGTATGAGTGATACCTCGGTAATGTCTTTTGGCTGTTGATTGGGTCATGTCGTATATCTTTCATAATGATAACCATTATTGCCGTAATAACTTGATGTCCAAGAATGTCTCCATACATATTCCCACCACACCCAACGACCATTTTTAAGTTGAATTGGAAACCAAGCAAATTTTTGACTTACTGAATATATTCTTTCACATTTTTCAGAAAGCGTTTTACCCCAAATCATATCAAACCCTCTCAATTTTAATGGTTACATTTTCAGTTGATTCATACGCATCGAGTGCTTGTTGGAAAAATGCTTGGGTTTTAGGTCTTTCCATATCCGATACGACCGCCAAATACTGAGCCAGTGGCTTCACCTTCTCCGACTCATGACCGTGTTGGGGGTCGGGTGGTGTGGCTTGAATTAACTTACGCCCAACTTTATATAATGCCGCAGATACAAATTGAATAGCATTTTCATTATTCAAATATCTCGACAGACGAGTTTCTATTTCCCAACAGGGGTCACAAAGTTTTGTTCCTAACATCGGTGTAGGTTTTTCACAAGTTTTACACGGGATTATTTTCCTGTCTTTAATTCTAAACACATCTCACCTCTACTTTCTTATATGAATTCCGAATATTACCATTTTAGCCCAAATACCTGCCATAAAAAATAACATACAACATTCATAAAGGTTCATCTGTTCACCTCGCTTTCTTTTTCACAAGTATTCTCAAGTTCTTATTGCAGTTTGGACAACGTTTTCGTTCCGGTGTATATTCATAAACCTTTACCGGTTTTCCTTTCCGCATCGCATGTGAACATTCACATCGAATAAGTCCTGCTCTATAGTCTTTCATCCCCCATATCTCCTTTCAAGAGACTTACGTGAAGCCACGACCTTCTCATATACCAGCTTAGCTACCCGCTCGGCATCAGCGATACCATAGCCAGCAATGAACCGGTCTGCGAAGCTCTGTGCGATGTCCGGCAGTGGCTTGTCGAGTTTGTTATTGCGTTTGTTTCGTGCTCTCATGCTACATCCACATTCCTAAAATAAACCAAGCAAGTGCCCCTATACCTGCTACTAAACCCAACAACCAATGAACTATTGGCCTGCCCATTCTACTTTCATACCAAGCAGAAAGACTAAATGACAAAACTATAATTAAAATTGTCAAAACTCCGTACCAATAACTATTCATTTTCTCACCACCTTTCAGTCCACGTAGGGACAACCAATATCACGCTTTGCTCCATCAGGAGCTTCACATTCCGAACATTCCCTACCTTCACATTCAACCGGTATGTTCTGTGTCTGTTAGTTGTTTCATTTTCAATCTCCACAAATTTCTGCCAGTCGTCCACATTCTCTACAAAAATAGTCAGTGGTTTCTATCTCTTTGTGTTCTCTATTACCTTCACCATCTACTGTAAAGAGTACGACTGTTTTTCCTGAAAAATCACTCTCATTTCCACATTCACAGCTAAGTTCCATAGTTCACCTCACTTTCTGCACCTGCGATGGTGCTGTTTTCTATTTTTTCAGAAATTGATAAATAAGCGTTCCAATACATATAGTCATTCCAACAGCTACCCCTATTAGAAAACTAAGAGCAATCGCCTTTGTCATATCATCCCATCCTTTCCAGCCTGTCGGCCTATTGTGTTGCTTTGGTTATGGCTGTATCTACAACAAGATATTTAACTTCTTCAAGATTCAATTCTCCGTGTTCGGGATGATATGTAGTATTTTGACCATCCCGCCAGTCAGCTAAAGCTGTTTGTACAAATTCCAACGCAGCCAGTAAATCAGGTGCAGCAGCTTTTTGTTCAATCTCGATGTTCCAACCACAATCAGCCCTATTCAGCCATTTTATATCAAGCTCATATAGTAAATGACAAACACGCTCAAATTCTTTTTTAGTTCTGGCTACATATAATATCATCCCATTACCTCACTTTCAAAACTCTCTGTAAATGTCCACGCAAACCGCACAAGCATATCATCATAATACTCTGCATCTGTCCTGTCCTGCTCTCGCCGATGTATTCGTGGCAAAAAGTCGTTATGTTTGGCGATGCCTGTTATGCTCATTATAGTTTGCTCTATTTCCATATCACAATCATACCATATTCGATTCGGCTTGTCAAGGGTTATTTTTCTGAAACCGATATATTAACTAATTTATATTCACCAGGTTTTACAGAAAATCCAAAAATCTTTTTGAATTTCTGAATAGACATAGTGTGAAACCACCCAGGAACATACCAAAACCAACCATCTTCTTTTTGCGAAGGCAATTCAGAACCTACACAAATTGTCACACTATCGGAAATATCCTTGTTGATTCTACTCCTGCAAATATATCCTTTTATCATATCGTCCTCACTTTCATTCAGCCACTATCGGCTATTACTAATATTATACCATAACCGGATTACCGTGTCAAGTCCAAAAACCCTAAAAATCAGAGAATATCAAAAATTTCTAAGCCCACACGTGCCCTGTGCTGGACGAACTCAAGTCCCTGCTACCAATATCACCAACAAATGAAAGGCCGGACAACGTGGTCTATCATCCGGCCTTTAGTGAAGTGATAAGGGATATGATTAGTCGTCTGGATTATAGTAAACCGGAAACCCATTCCATTTTATATCTTCTTTTTTTACTATAATTCCAATACTTTTAGCTGTTACCCTATTATATTCTGCAATAAAATCATCAACGGATAACTCTTCCATCGCAGCCATCATTTCCAATGCCATACCCATTTCATCCATCCTATCCTCACTTTCAACGCCCACTATCGGGCAAAACTTCGTACCGCTCTGGTTGCTATGGCTGGTTATTGTTTCGTGCCGCAATTATCACAATAGATTTCGGGAATACTGTCGCAATCAAAGCATAATTGTATAGACTGGTCGCATTCGTCGCATAGTATAACAGTTTCTATTTCTGTTTCGTCTTTACAGTTATCACATGTTCCTGTCTTGTGTTCTGTATTCATAATCAATCTCCTAACATAAACTTAAATAAGCCCATACTGTCAATACCACTATGGTATAGTTAAACCCGATACTGTCGCATAGTCGTCTTATCATAATATTACCACCCAATTACGCCATAATATTGACCATCTGCCAGTTGTTTGGCGAACAACACGTGGGAACCACCTATACGGTGTCATATAACGTCTGATTATCTTCATCATTCTATCCCCTCAATATGTATCCGGTATTGTCCTATGGCTCTGGGCAAGTGCTGACCACGTTGGTCGTCTATACGTAAGCCCAACAAGTATATCAAACAGGTTGTTAATAGTGCTGTTATCATAAGCCCGATTGCCGGAGTTGAACCGACAAAACTCCATTCGGGCAATAGTGGCTAACTATAAATTTTCATATCTGCTAACTGTTCTTCTTGTTCCGGCGTTAAATCGCCAAAATACTCATCCTCATAGTCAATAGCTATAAACGTCTTGCCATCAATCTCTCTGGTATCAATAGCCTCGACACACATTAAAGCACCGACTAAAGACTCAAAACCCATACCGCTGTCAAGTGAGCCGTCTTTAATTGTGTTTTCAATCTGATGAATTAAACTTGCTCTGTTAGTTGCTATAACTACTTCGGCAGGATAACCGCCTTGTCCTCCGCCCCAGCAGTTGCCTAATACGATACCTGTTGCTTTATAACTAATCATCTTTCTGTTAGCCACTATTAACTTGTCAAATAACACTATGTATAGTATAACACATAACGCGGGGGATTGCAAGAACAATCTGATTTTTTTCTAAAATAGTTTTATCGGACTATTATTACATACACTATATGTTGTAGTTATCCAGTAGTGTATAGGCACTATATATGGTATGTTCTATGTCTATATAGAATAACCTATGTAGGCACGTATGAGGACGTGAGTGCTGTTCTGTCTATGTATGTCTATGTAGATTCGTTGTACCCAGACAGTGATAAATATATTGCTGTGCAATGTTTATGGTCTATTATGGTCTATATGTCTATATACACTATGTAAACTATCTACTACATATATAGGTATATAGACATAGTAAGGTAGGTGGATAGTAAGGTAGTAAATATCTATATAGAGGTAGTTTACAAAACCTACCCAGACATTTTAGCCATTATTCGATGTAAGTTGTTACAGTATAATGGCTTATAGCTGCCTATGTACCCAAAGTGGTAGATTGTAAGTGCTTATTGTATAAGGAGTTATGATATGCTGTATATGGACAGTGCATAGACATAGGTAGACATAAGCTGTGCTTATGATAGGATAAGGGGTACTGATACTAAGAAATCCACTCCCGCCCCACTCAAAAAGACAGCCGACCGATTATCGTTCTGATTACCAGTCGGCTGTTGACAAGGGATATGTTGTTGTGTGATTATTGCTCGATTATTTCTTGCGTGGTAATATTTCTTGCTAACGCCATATTTTCACTTTCACAAACAGGGCAGGTGAAAATATCGTTCATTGCCATCATAAAATAATCACCTTGTGTTCCACCGATTTCATCATTGCCGCATTCTTGACATACCAAGAACTCGCCCTGCCTTTGAGGCCAATCTTTGTCTGATATATCAACCAAGTCTTTTCGCTTAATCATAATCAATCCCCTACATTAGCGACAGATACGCCATAGCATATCGACCGCCGTTATCCATTAACCCTATTGAACAACCTAAGATACTCACGCCATAGCTGATTCGCTTCTGGTTGTGTGATATATCCCCACGATACTATCTGCCTGATTCTATTGCGTTTCATAGTCTTCATATGTATAGTATAACACACACAAGGCACAAGTGCAAGTATATTCTTTGAGAATATGAAGATATACTTATCGGACACTGTTGGTCTGTTGCCAACAGGTCTGTTGTCTGATTCTCGACACCCCCCGTGCCGACCCTTATCGGACTGTGGCGGGAATCCCGTACCACCCTTCCTACTCAAGATCCCCCATCACGTTTCAGTGTTAGATAATCGCTTAACACACATAACCCTCTGCCATACAACAGGTTAGCACGTTAACCTACTCCCCAGGGGGTAACATGACTACATTTGACTACATATACGTAGTAGCGGAGTCCTTAACAAAGTCTCTCTCAAGGAGAATAAAAAATAATTATTCCCAAAAACCTTCTAAATAGTTCCAATTTTCCGGTAATATAGAGGAGAACCTCTTTTTTCCAGGCCGCCAGAAGTGCGAAATGGTGTTTATATACCGGTAAGCAGCCCAGAGCGAGTCAGCGGAGTGCCGCACAAACACTTACCCGGGCCATGCTTACAACCCCCACGTTAGAGAGGAGATGATGAGATGAAGAGATACCCCACAATGACACTCGAACAGGCCAAGAAGTTGCTGCGGTCGGGCAGAGATCCCGGACATCCGTTTATCAGAGATCTGCTTGATACTATGCGGAAAGCAGGTGTGAGATGAATCGCCAACAAATAGCCAAGATCTACGACAGCTTTCCCCTGGAAGAACAGGACATATCGAGATCCGAGTTCATCAAGCGTATGACCGCAGCTATAGATCCGAATATGATAGCGACTGATGCCAACGCGATAGCTCAGGGCCGGATACAGAAGGCAGTGATTGACAGTGCGATAACCAGGGGGAAGGTGTGATACTCAAACTGAACCAACTGATAGAAATTTCTTGGGATGATACGTTTAGTACATGTAGTTGGCATACTATTGCATCTGCCAGTAATTTTCCTATAGTCAAATGTAAAATAGTTGGATATTTCTTAAATCAAGATAAAAAAGTATTGCGGTTATCCCACACGATTCAAACAGATAAATTTACTGATAGGGATGTGAGTGCGATTCCACAAGGTTGTATTACGAAAATAAGAAAATTGAAATAAGGAGAAAAATAATGGTAGGTGAGATGTTTTCATGCGATAACAGCGGAAACCGTACAGGACCACATCCAGACATCAGTGATCCAGTTCTCGGTAGTGGCCAGAACGTATCTGCTGCTGCTCAGAATACTAATGAGGAAGTAGATGTTGTGGCCGGTGAGATGTATGCGATTACTTGTATCAAGGGTGCTCATTTTTTTGGCATCGCAACAACTGATACAGATGCGAATTGTGTTTGGGCCTGTGGTTCGGGTAAAACCATTGTAATCAGGATTCCATTTGGTTATACATCATTGCATTTCCAGACACCGGATGCTTCACGCAGATTTATTTTGAGATTACTTGCTAAATGAAAAAATGGTTTTTACGAGCGGGAATAGCACTGTGGTTGATGTGTTCTGCGTATACACTGAGTGTTTCGTTTCTACCAGGACCACAGGGACCTCAAGGACTTCGGGGTGAGAAAGGTGCAACAGGACTCTGGGGGTTTAGAGGGCCACAAGGAGAACAGGGTGAGAGAGGTTATTCTGTTGATTTGCCGAAACTTTATCGTGAGGTATCTCCTGCCGTAGTGTGGATCGGTGCTGAATACAGTGACGAAGAATTTGCAAGTCGTGATAACTGGAATAAAATTTCTGAACGTGACAAAGATATTCCTATTACAGTTAAATGGCAAGGTACTGGTTTTATAGTTAGTGCTGATGGTTTGATAGCAACGGCTGGCCATGTATGCGAGAATACTCAGACTTTCATAGTACAATTTCAGGATGGTTCACAAACGTATGCTGATTTTGTGTATATGGAAAATATGGAACGCTGTGATGTTGGGTTCATTAAATTGCGGAGTGATACTAAACGTCCGTATCTTAAATTAGATACAGAAGTTGAAGTTGGCGAAGGTCTTGTGATTTTAGGATACCCTTGGGGATTGAACAATGGAATAGCATTGACGCAGGGTATAGTATCATTAACTAATCGCAGTGAATCATTCTTCGGTGTTAAGCCAGTTATACACGCTGATGCAGCTTCGTACCCAGGTAATTCTGGTAGCCCAGTAGTCGATATGGATGGCGAAGTGATCGGAATATTGATAGGTGGTTATACTGGTTACGATAACTTTAGCATAGTGACTCCTGCCAGATTAGTCGAACTCGCTATGCAGAAAGCATTGGCTGAGATAGGATTGAGGGAAGTGGAGTGATGCCAAAAGACACGGAAAAAAGCGAGCACGGTAAGAAAGTAGTAGCTGGTAAACTACTCTCAAAGTTTATCAAAGAGATCGCCAGTGAAATATGTGACGATCCGATCCTGAAGGCCAAGGGCGAAGAGGCCGTGATGGTGACTAAGGCTGAAGCCATTGCGAGATACATATGGAAAACGGCCCTTGGTTATACAGAGGAAGTAGAAATATATAAGGATGGGGTGAAAACAGGTATTAGACCTGAATATCATAGACCCGATAAGTGGGCTATCAACATGATTTGGGATCGCATGGAAGGCAGAGTAGGTCAGGCAGATGCTAAGGCGGGTAGTGATAAGGCTTCTCTGGCTGATCGAGTTTCGGCTTTGGGTAAAAAACACATGAACCAAATTGCTAAGGGAGTTACATGACCACAGCAGTTGAAGAAAAACTAAAACCGCAACTTTCGGTTCCGTTCCCAAACGTGCCAGAATTTTTTAAGTGTTCCAAAACTGGTCTAATGATTCCCAAGAGAAAGATAGCCAATATTAATTATCGGGCTGAGATTTTGAAAGACGCAGAATACGATAAAAGTTTTCAGAACGATTTAATGACGGCAAGTAAGGAAAGTCTTTTGTTTTGGATAAACACGTTTTGTTGGACATTTCATCAATTTGATGTGACTGGTGAAACAGGTGAACGACATGAATCTAAAGAAGCATATCATCCCTTCATAACTTGGGAGATACAAGATGTTCTTTTTGAGAGGCTCATCTGGCACCTTGCTAATGCAAAAGACATCTTAATTAATAAGAGTCGTGACATGGGTGCCAGTTGGATGTGCACTATTTTCATGCACTGGTTATGGTTGTTTAGACCTGATTCACAGTTGCTTGAATTGTCAAGGACAGAACCCTATGTTGATCAGCCTGGAAATTTGAAGGCATTATTTCAGAAGCATGACCTCTTGAATACTTTTTTGCCTGATTGGATGAAACCACCTCAATGTGCTGTGGGTCAAAAATTTCGTACCAAGATGCACTTGTATAATACTTTGAACGGTTCATGTATTGATGGGGAATCGACAACCGAACATGCTGCATCCGGCGACAGACGGCTTGTAGCTCTTCTTGATGAGTTCGCCAAGGTGAAACACGGACGATTAATGAGAAGTGCGACAAGAGATGCCGCATTGGTGCGTATAGTCAATAGTACTGTAAGTGGTCCTGGTACAGAATATTCCAAATGGAAGAATGACGGAACGATCATAGTGTTCCCGTTGCTCTGGTGGGATCATCCAGAAAAAGGCCTTAGTCGCCACGTTACTCAAGATCCAGTGACAAACGCGTGGAAAATAAGGTCCCCTTGGTATGACGCAGAATCAAAAGTCAGATCACCACAAGAAATGGCAAGAGAAATCGATGCTAATGATCTTGAAGCCGGTTCGACATTCTTCACCGTTACTAATATCGACAAACACATAGCGATATTCGGTAAATCACCTAAAACACGATGGGATGTTGATCTGGCGAGGGGGGTGGCTAACGATAGTATCCCGATGATCCTGAAGAAGAAGGATCTGAAAAAAGTGACATGCAAGAGAGCAGTTAATGGTAGACTCAAAATTTGGGTTAATCTGGTAAACGGCAGGTTAGATCAGAATTTTGATTATGTTATTGGCTTTGATTTATCTAAAGGGCAAGGAGCATCTAATTCAGTAGGATCAGTCAAGTGTCGGCAGACTGGTGAGAAAGTTGCTGAATGGGCTGATGCTAATACACCACCATATGAGATGGCTCGTGTCGCTATGGCCTTGGCAGTATGGGTTGGTGGTCGGAAGAAACTTCCGTTTTTGAAATGGGAGATGAACGGTGATCCTGGTTTTGATTTTGGTAGGTTGGTTGTTAAACAGTTTCATTATCCGTACTATTATCGTGATGTGAAGGTCGGTAATATTAGGGATAAGAAAACTAAAAAGTATGGTTGGCATAACAATGCGAAATCTAAAGGTGAGTTACTTAATGCGTATGACCGAGCGTTGGCTCACGGTGGTTATATCAATCACTCGATCAAAAGTTTAGAAGAAGCGAAGACATATATTTACAATGATGACGGATCAATCGGACCAGCATGTTTAGTAGAAGAAAGTTCTTCTGCTAAGAAGACACACGGCGATAGAACGATGGCAGATGCCCTCACGATAGAAGATAAATTTTACAAGATGAGGACTCGTGCAGAAGCATCAGATTCTCGTGGCAATATGCGAACACCAGCAGGAAGGAAAGCAGCGTGGAAAAAGAAACATGCCAAGTCGACAGGATGGCGAA
>SDBU01008874.1_pt1 | contig 11355 bp, 14 predicted proteins | sample 2277071 | NCBI WGS metagenome assembly SDBU01 (sample SAMN10397929, study PRJNA504765) | marine sediment metagenome | isolation source: marine sediment core GS08_GC12, 126 cmbsf | place: Arctic Ocean: Gakkel Ridge, Loki's castle | collected 2008 | reverse complement strand
CTATATATGATATAGTGAAATTATCCACACCCCACGGAAGTTGCGTGCAGCAAATGCAGACGTATCCAGGCACGAAGGAAAGATTTCGTCATACGTTTGTGCGTTTGCTCCCACGGAGGAATCACAGATTCCTCCTGTTCGCGAATTTTTAGAAAAAATTCGCCCATATGTAAGAACCAGTGGTTCTCACTACTCGCAAATTTTCTTTGAAAATTTGCTCAGCCCGGAGGAACATAGACGTTCCTCCTCGCCTCAGATTTACTCATTGCACTCGCAAATCTTCGGGCCTATAGCTTAGTCTGGTGGAGCGCCCGGCTGATAACCGGGAGGTCGTGAGTTCAAATCTCATTAGGCCCACTTTTTTTCTAAATAACCAATAGCCCAGAGAAAAAAAGTGGCAGGAGGAAAACCGATATATAGCATTTCCCAGCAGTTTTCAACCCAGCATCATTCCAGCGTGCTCCGTGCCATGTACGTCCAATTAACCGAATAAATCTCTCCCCAGTATTGCTTGCCGCGCACTGTATGAACAAGCTCGAACGGCTGCTCCTTAAACTTCTCATAAGCCCGCCCGTCCATTGTCCTTGGCGTTTCCACGATTCTTGACTGGACCCCCCTCTCGACCATTATATTGTCTATCAACACATACTCGATCCGCAGCGTATTCTGGCTGTTGCCGGAGAGGTCATCCGTGCACTCCTCCTCACTCCAGTTCTCGGCAAACCACATCTCATAGGTATCGTCATAGCTCACGTTATCGAATCCATATGCCCAGAGAAGCGTGCAAAGTCTGTGGTCCGAGGATATGTTCACGGATTCGGGGATGTTCTGCTGCATCCATTTCATTAACTCGACAGTTTCATTCCCGATTATCTCGGTATGCTGGCTCGTGGTGTTCTGCACTGCATAAGCCCCTGCCCCTCCAACCAGGGCCAGCACGATCACAACGGCTCCCAGGCCCTTCATCCCGAAGGGAAATTCGATTTTTGAATCCTTGATATTCCTTGCCAGCTCCCACACCCCGACGGCACACATCAGGGAAAGAGGATAGGCAATGTACTCCAGATGCCTGAACGGCGGGACCCCTTCGATCCAAAGCGCAGTTGTAATAATAAGAGAAGCGCAGAGGAATCCGAACCATCCCAGCACCCCGCTTCCCCCATCGGTTCCCTTTAGGGTGCGGATTGCGGTAAATGCAATTCCCAGGAATACAAATAAAGGCAGGAGGAGCACAACCGAAACGATCTGGAACCTGAAACCACCCCCCGGAAGGTTTACCAGGCTGAATATCACGGTGAAAACAATCGAGCAGGCAACAGCCAGGAGAAACACCCACTTCTTCTTCAAACCACAAGTGACACACTTGATGCACAGGAAAGTGCAAACTTTCCTGGCTCCTCCAACATTCTGACGAATTTTATCGAGCCCGGGCATGAATCTTCTCCGGGCAACTATCACGCAGACAAGTGCTCCCACCGCCACATAGAACAATGCAAAAACAGACCACCCAGGCATGCCTGCCGCATCCGGGATGAATGTATCGAAAACAGGCTTCGCAATCAAGGCCCAGTATGCGAAGGCGCCGGCAGAGGTGCACACAATTATCGAGAACTCTCTCCGAAAGCCAGTCCTCCATTCCGTGCTCCACATGTTCTTGTAAAACACAATTCCAATGATGGACATGATGTAGAAAAGCGCTGTCAGGTGATGCGACATTATCATGAGTGCGGAGAATACACCAAGCAGGACCAGCTTGTGCGCTTTACCCTCATTCGAAATGAAGAGATACAGGCTGAGGCAAAAGAACAGATGCCCGACAGTTAGCGGCGCTGCATGGCTCAATTGGTAGACATGCATGGGATTCGCTGCGAGAATGAGGGCGGCCAGCAATCCTATTCGCTCGTTATCGAACAACTCTTTCCCAATAAAGAACATCACTACAACAGTCAAACTTCCTATTAGCGGGATCAGCCTGGGCATGAGCCAGAGCGGGTCCATCCCGGTAATCCACGACGCACCAGCAGATATGTAAAAGAGAATCGGGAAGTAGTTGTAGCCACTGCCCCAGCCGTCATAATCCGGGAATATTTTCGGGTTGTGCAGCATCTCCTCGGTCAACCCGTAATAAGTACCGAAGTCGTTTCCCCAAACAGCATAAAGCCAGCCTGGGAGCAACCGAACTATCAATGCGAATGCGAATATCACCGACAACTGGAAACGCCAGTCCTTGAGCCACGCGCCCATGCCATTTTCATCGTCCATGCTGGTAGATGTCATGCCCCTTCTCGATAATATATCTTTCACTCGATTAGGTCAAGGGCTTCTTCGATCCTGTTCATCTCTATTCCAGTGGTCTTGTTTCCAATAACAGCGCCTTTGCTGTTTGCTATCATGCAGGCACCCAGTAATGCGACCCCATAGTTTGCAGTACCTATGTAAACAGGAATCTTGAATAGCTCTTTTAAGTGTCTGATCTCCCCCTCGCTCGCATTGGGGTGGCAAATCAGGCCCTTGTTCGTCACGACAGCTGCCGAGCCCACAGTCTTCATCCTTCCTATTGTCCCGCGAACGACCTCCACGCCGAGCACGTCTTCCATGCATTTGGCTGTGCTCCGGCCTATATCGGGATTTACCAGGGCTGCATGGTCGTTAACCAGAACATTGTTCCCAACCGCGGTGTGCCTGTCCTTCACGCGCAAGACATTCCTACCCAGCTTGGCAACCTCACCCTCTGTTGCAAGATCGGTGATCACAATCCCGTGGGTATTCATGGCGACAAAGACCCCTGGTATGTTCGTGCTGCCAATAGTCGTTTTGAGAATCTCCGTGCCCAGCGCTTCCTTGATTATAGTCACTTCCTTCTTCTCAAGGGTTGTCGGGACTATTGTCAAGTCCTCGCAGCTCTTGCAAAAAACTCCCACGTAAGGGTTTCCGTTAAAATCCAACAACCTAAGCACGGCAATCCCTGGCTAGTTATTCCTCAGGAAGAGAAATCTCGACGAAGTTGTCCTCGAATTTAGTTATGCGGACTCTTATGCTGGTCGGCGGCTTTTGAATCCCCCTCGCCCATATAACCTGGCTGACCTGCGGGTCCATCCACATATTATCAGCCTCGGCGTGCATGTGTGATATCACGAACTTTTTAATCTGGATGACGGCATGCTTTGCCCTCTTTGTGCGGGGCACGGTCTTTGAAAATCTGAGTGGAATAGTGTATATTCTCTCTACATCAGCCATATCATCACCTCTATGTTTATCTCTGGAGCTTGCTCCTCCTCCACGCGTGCCTCTTTGGGTGCCTGACAAACCTTCGGTTAGTCCTCATCATAACCCAGGAGGGAACTCGCCGGTTCCTCTTGGTTGCCTTCATCAGTCTTATCTTCTTCGCAGTTGGCTTGTTCCTTGACATTCTATCTCCTCACTATATTTATCTCGTGTTTTTTCGGCATGAGCCTATCGAGCAGCTTCACCAGTGTTTCGTCATCTATCTTTCTTTGGATCTGTCCCGACTGTGCCAGTGCAATCAACTGCTCCTCCACGGCCATGGCGATCTGCGGCTTCACCATCTTTATACGGGCCAGCCTCTCCCTGGCATCGGGGGTCAGTATCTGGCGCATGATGGATTTGATTCGCTCTTGAACAACAGTCTCTTCATCTACTTGCTGCTGGGCAGCCAGTTGCTGCATCCTGAGCTGTTCCATCTTTCTTCTTCTGATTTCTTCTAGCTCCTCGTCCCTTTCCATTCACGCATCACCGATTCAGTATTTTGCCAGTCCCGGGTTCGAGTCCACTAGCTCCATCTTGACGGAATGTGATATGTCATCCAGGAATTTTTGTCCCTGCGCCGAAACCACTCTCCCCTTTGTCCTGTCCCTTGTAACATACCCTGCGCCTTCAAGCTGCTGTAACGCCTTCCTCACTATTGAGCCGCTGCCTTTTCTTGCCTTGTAAGGCCTGGAGCCACGGTCAACTCTCCCGCCCCACTCGGCTCTAAGCCTGGACACTCCGATGGGTCCCTTTATGTAAACCTTCCGAAGTATGGCCGCAGCCCGGGTATACCACCAATTCTTCTCCACCGGGGCAGACTCTCTGTGAACCCCCGTTTTTACGTATTCCGCCCATTCCGGCGGCTGTACCTTATCGCTCTTTTGCAGCTCTTTCGCTGTACGCTTAATCAGCATCTCTGCAGGAACATCATACACGGTTGTCATGCCATCTCCTCTACCTTCACTGAAGTATGGCTCAAACTTGATATCTACTATTTAACCTTTTCCGGCAAAAGGACATTGCCGAACAAAGTTTTGGTCATATTTAAGGCTTAGCGATAAGGCTTGGGCATATGTCGTCAAGAAAACACTGGCCGCAGCTGGGCCCAATGGGTCTGCACAGTGAGCGCCCATGCGCCACGAGCAATTCATTTAACTCGAGCCAGTACTTTTTTGGAATGACATTCATAAGTACACCTTCCGTTTCTGCAGGCGTGTATGTTTCCACGAGCCCCAGGCGGTTGGATATTCGGTGGACGTGTGTGTCAACAGGGATTGCAGGTATTTGGAAGGCAAATACAAGCACGCAGTTTGCTGTTTTTCTGCCAACAGAGGGCAATTTTAGAAGTTCTTCGATCGTATCCGGCACATCGTCGTTATGCTGCTCGTGAATAATCCTGGCAACCTCTTTTATGCGTCGAGCCTTTATGTTGAAGAAGCCAACCGGGTATATTATCTCAGCGATCCTCTCGGCATCAGCCTCCATTAGCTCTTTCGGCGTCTCGTAAACGGAAAACAAACGCTCGGCTGCCGGGTATGTAACATCATCATTCGTCCTCTGCGACATGATGGTTGATACCAGGACCCGAAAGGGGTCGTTTTCATGCACCCCTGTGTGGCTACCAGAGGTGTAATGCTCGCCCAACCGCTCCATGAGCAGGTCAATGTTCACAACGGTTCAACCCAACCAGATAATAAAAAACTATTCCCAACCCATTCCCAAAACTATTCCAAAACCATTCTCGAACAAGCATAAAAAATCAGTTGGAATATCAACGATATTCCTCCCATTTTTCATAACCCCCCACAAAAACGACGGTATGAGTTGAAATGCGAAGGAAAATAGAATTTTCCTTCCATAAGAGGAATGAAACATTCCTCTGCATACGCTGGAATTGCTTCGTAAATCCTCACTAGAAGGAATGTGGAACATTCCTTCGCATTCCGATAGGGGGTTATAAAAAACAGCGTTTATCAATAGTTAATTTATTAACTGCGAACCCCTATTACCTCTATTACCCACTATAAAAAGAAAAAAAGTTTAAATAACCCCTCTCTTTATAGAGGACTGACCGACCCGACACTTGTGAAAAGGGGTGGACTTCATGGCGATGGTTGAAGAGCTGAGAAACCTGCTAGAGGATTTAAAGAATCGGACAGGCGCGGAGATATGCGCAATCATATCGAGAAACGGCATACCTATAGTGTTCACAGGAATAGACGGGAGCCAGGTAGACACATTTTCGACACTCTCTGCCACGATTCTCGGTGCTTCCGAGGTGATCTACTCCGGCCTTGGAAAGGATAAGCCAAAGACCGTGATCGCCGAATCCAACGGAGGCACTTATATCACAACGCCGCTGAGTCCAAAGACACTCCTGACAATTCTTAGTAAGACCCCAAGGGACGAACTGCTCGGCGCAGTAGAGGCCTGCAAGGATTCGATAAAGGAGGTGCTCTCACATGGCGGATAGTAAGATTCCAGATGAAATCTTCGAATTCTTTGGAGATAAAGACTCAGCATACGGCAGATCATTGATGATAACGGGAAAGGCCGGGACGGGAAAGACCACATTCGCTCTACAGTTAATGGAGGAGATCAACGTAAAAAACAGCTTCTACCTTACAACCAGGGTTTCTGACGAGGCACTCTACTCCCATTTCCCCTGGCTCAGGGATAAAGAAACAAAGGGCAAGATAATCGACTCAAGCAGGATACTGCTCCAGGCACTTTACCCAGAGGACGGAAAGCCAGAATCGACAGAGCCCTTCGATACCGAAATCCCTCTGGACGTTGCTCGGGGCTTCCTTAGATCCATATCCGGGGAAGAAGAAGCTCCTCCATCCTCAGTGGACCGTCGGGGTTTAACTGTGCTCCTCGAGCAGAACAGGCTGCCCGAAATCGAGAGAATCTACGATTCCATAGACCACATCCTCCCCGAAAAATCACTACTTGTCGTCGACTCCATAGAGGGCATTACCCATAAGTATGGGATCGACGCGGAAATCCTTATCAACACACTCCAGAAGGATCTGGTGGAGAATTCGAACACAAACCTGGCATTGATTCTGGAAAAGGCCGACGCGCCGGAGCTTGCATATCTTGTGGACGGCGTTATCGACATGATAAGGGAAACAGTCGAGAAGAGAATCATTCGGCAGGTACGCCTGGAGAAGCTCAGGGCAACCCAAATCAGCCAGCACTGCTATCTTATTACGCTAATGGACGGGAGGTTCAGAAGCTTCCAGCCCTTTGCTCCAGACTTTTCATCAGCTGTACAATGGACACCGATAGCAGACAACGGTATACATTATAGCACGGGCACCGAGGACCTGGATTCCCTTCTGGACGGGGGCTTCAAGAAGGGCAGCTACAATGTTATTGAAATAGCTGAAAACGTGTCGAACGAGGAATACATGTCTGTTGTCCGGCCGCTTCTTTTAAACTTCATGACAAACGCCAGGGGCATAATGGCAGTCCTATCCGGCGGAACCCACCCCCAGAATCTCAAGAACGATATGATTAGGTATGTTCCAAACGACGTATTCACCAACAGGGTAAGGGTAATAGATTACTTCTCACCGACTGCTCCAGAGCCATTTATTATGGCGCTTGGAGGCAAAAACCGGGATGAAGCAAGGCGCATCTGGATAGAGAATATGAACGCGATACGAGAGGGCGGCCAGGGCGCGATAATTGATTACACTGGCTTTGACACACTCGAGTACCTGAGAGGCGACACCATAGCCATCAAAGATTTGTTCAGTGCAGTATCTCAGACAAAGATATCGGATGACCTGGGCATCGGGCTGATAAAGCCTGGCTTGAAGCTAACTCAGGAAATAATGAACATGTCCGATACCTATCTAAAGATAATCGACATAGACAGGTGCCCGTGTATATACGGCGTGAAGCCAAAGACTGTGATTTATGCGATAACTCCACATGAAAAGGGCATGCCGCACATCAAGCTAACGCCAATAGTATAAAAACAAACCATACTAAAAAATAATACAAGAGCTCGGCATTGATGGCCATGCCTATTTTCCAATTATTTTATTGCTCGATTTTTATTGCTTCCACTGCACACTGCTCAGCAGCATCCTCGCAGCAGCCGGCTGCCTCGCAGTCTGCCCCCTCTATAACTACTGCCTTTTCATCATCGTTCAGCTTAAAAACGTCTGGACACACGCTCACGCACACACCGCAGCCAATGCACTCCTCTTGATCAACTGTTACCTTCATGATATATCACCTGTTTTTTCGGTTGTTAACCCGAATTCCCATATTTAAGTCCTTTGCCGAATTCACAGGTGTGGTAGGAATCTATCGATTTCCCAGGCTGTAACCTGGGCCTTGTAGTCATTCCATTCCTTCCTCTTGATGTGCAGGAAATGCTCGAATATGTGCTCTCCAAGCGTATCTTTCACGAGTTTGCTGCCACTCAGAAAGTGCAGTGCCTCACCCAGACTTTCGGGAAGCGTTGCAATTCCCAATTTCCCACGCTCGCTCTTTGTCAGTTTGTATATATCCCTCTCAACAGGCTCCGGCGGTGTTATCTTCTTGCTCATCCCGTCCAAACCTGATGCTAGCATCACTGCAAACTGCAGGTAGGGATTGCCTGCAGGGTCAGGGTTTCTCACCTCGACACGGGTGCTAATCTCCCTGCCAGCCGGAATACGGATGAGCGCGCTGCGGTTGCGGTTTGCCCACGAGATGTACACAGGCGCCTCATAGCCAGGCACCAGGCGCTTGTAGGAGTTGACCCAGGACGCCAGAATCCCACAGGTTTCCCTCGAATGCTCGAGCAGCCCGCCCAGGAAGTAGAACGCCTTGTCGCTGAGCTCGCTGTCGCCATTTGGGTCATAAAACACATTGTCACCCTTTGTGGATATGAGGGACTGGTGCACATGCATTCCATTGCCAGCAATCCCGAAGACCGGCTTTGGCATGAAGGAAGCATGGAGATTGTGCTGCAGGGCAACAGTTTTTATCAGGTATTTGAGGAGGAGTATTCTATCGGCGGAGTTCATGGCATCTGTGTATTTTATGTCAATCTCATGCTGGCCTGCTGCGACCTCGTGATGAATCATCTCTGCATCGAACCCCATCATGTTTGCATAAATCATAGCCTCCTTCCTTACGTGGTCGCCCTCATCATGCGGCATGAGGTCAAAGTAGGCTCCGTAGTCGTTTGGCTTGCAGGTGATCTCTCCTCTCTCGCTCATCTTGAACAGGAAGAACTCGAACTCTGGGCCAGTGTTGTAAACACACCCCATCTCTTTAACCCTTGAAAGCATGCTTTCCAGCACGAATCTCGGATCCCCTTTGAACCGCTTGCCATCCGATGTTAAGATGTTACACATAATTCGCGCGGTCTTGAACTTGTTCTCGGTCCAGGGAAGGAACAGAAATGTGTCCAGCACTGGCTGCAACCGCATGTCAGACTCGTCGATAGTGGCATAGCCAACAATAGAGGAGCCATCAAAGATTATCCCCCTTTCCAACGCATCTTCCAGCTTCGTGGAGGGTATTGTAACGGTTTTCACAAACCCTAGTATGTCCATGAACTGCAGCTGGATGAAATTTATCTTCTTCTTCTTCACAACATCTAACACATCATTTTTATTCATGCCAATCACCTTACAAACTTGGATTTACTCCCTCCTTGACAACGTTGAGAACAAGCTTTGTGGATGTTCTTAAAACAGCCTCATTGTTGTTCATTCTCTTCACGAAGGCATTGAGCTCTTGGGTATTCTTAAATTTTGCCACCAGAACTGTGTCGAAATCGCCTGTGATATCGTAAATTGAGCAAACATTCGGATGCTTCGAGAACTGCTTCTCGATGGATTCTATGCGCCCGCCTTTCACCTGCACCTCGATAAGCACGCAGATATCGAAGCCCAGTTTGACGGTGTCCAGCTCGGGGATCATTCGCAGTATCACGCCCTCATCCTTCATGCGCTTGATGCGGTTGTGGACCGTCCCGATTGTGGTCTTGCACTTGCTGGCAATGGTCTTGTAACTCATGCCTGCATCGTCCATCAGGAGCTTCAGTATCTTCGTGTCAAGGTTGTCGAGTTCCATGTCATCACTTGAATGTTTTGAGAAAATCACTCATCTTATTTAAATGTTTTTAGAACACATATAATATAATTAAAAATTTAACAGATTGACATAGAAATCACATTAATTCTTCAACCATTTTGTTTATTGTGCTAAGCGTTATCTAATTATAGATAAAAGGTATTCCTCTTGTTCAATAGGAGTGCAAAATGTCGCTTGATGATTTACCAATTGAATCTTATGAAGAACGCATATCGACTTTCATGCCACAAACCCAAGAGGATATGTGCTACTCCGCGTCTCTTAGAAATTTATTAGAGGATTTAGGTCAAAGAAATCAACTTCCTTCTTTGAAATTTAGTTTAAGCCAGATGAATAGAAAATGCGGTTATCAAAGAGGTATGTATTGTAATGAAAAAATAATTCCAAAAGTAATCGATGACATTTGTATAAAAGTGGGATATAAATGGAAAGATACCACTGGTCCCGGAAATACAATAGATACGTTGCGAGATATTACTTTAAATAAAAAGTTCTCTTTAGCACTCGTAAACGTATCGAATTCTTATTTTCAAGAAATCGGATGGAAAGAAGTAGGCAGGTCCAATGAAGAAGAACACGTATTGATAATAATGGGAGTAGATCACAATGCAATCTACTTTTATGACCCTTACGAAAGTTTTTTTAAACGTAGTAGTAATATAGCATCACCACCGAGACACCTCCCCCTCGCCGCATTCTTGCGACTTTGGGACACTGCCTCCACGTCCAGATGGATGGCTTGGGCAGAGCCCGAACCAACAAAACAATCAAAATTACCCCTGGAGGACAATTAAAATGGTACACAGCACCCTAGCTATTAAACCCAATATTGATTTTGATCTTGCTATTGAAATAAAAGCAAAAAAAGAGATAGCCAGAGGAGCATATATATCAAATAAGAAAAAAATTAAAAACAAACACTACTATGAATTCGGGTTATCCTCACCCAAATTAATAATTGATGTAAATAGGCCACCAATAATTAAACATATTTGCATTGACAACGTCTTTTCTGCTTCTGTAATCAAATCAACCGACACTCTTACAATAGAATGGCCAGACAGAAAAGAAGTATCCTCTTTAATTAATCAAAAACGTGGAAACTTAATTAGAAAAGCAGAAAATGCATTAGTTACCTGTCTTAGCGATCGATTAATAAAAATTCCAAAGGTTCAAAATGGTTTAAATCCATTAAAAGAAATATTACTTACCTTATATGACCTTTCAGAAATACCCAAATCTGATTTGTTTGGGAGGATGGGGAAAAATAAAGCAGGCAATTATATCGATTTTTTAGTGAGCTTAGACTTTATAAAATCAGAAGATAATAATATATATCCTGGTAACGAATTAACGAAATTTGATTTAACAAAAATAAATCCACAAAGCGACATCTCTTTAATATTATTAAATGATGTTTTATTACAAGGTTTTAGGTATCTAACCGAGAAGCTTAACATTAACATATTAACTCCATATCTAGAATTATCAAATGCTTATTATTTACAATCACATTTGTCTGGTCAATTATTGAATTTAGAACATACTGAAATAGAACGTCATTACGCAGAAATGTATCCAAGGACCCGCCATAAACCGTTATATCAAACTTACACTAACCTAATAGAAATGAAAGAAGCCGAAATCATTCAAGGTCAAAAGGGAGTATTTTCTGGTTATCCAGATTTATTTGACCGATTTACTACACAGATGCCATTACTTGTTTAATCTATTCCAATCCATTAGATTTTGGCTCTAATCCAACAGTAATATCTGGAAATTTACTCAATACATATACTGGAATCGTGGTGTCTTTTTCAATATATTGGTGTTTCCATGCCTTGTTTGTTGGTCGTAATTCCCCAGGAATTCTTTTACTACCTACATTCCGCACCCTAAATTTACAAAATTCATTATTTTTTCTATACCCTTTATGGGGCAATCATAATTGCAACAACACGTCCGTAATGTGCATGA
>SDBU01008873.1_pt1 | contig 11357 bp, 9 predicted proteins | sample 2277071 | NCBI WGS metagenome assembly SDBU01 (sample SAMN10397929, study PRJNA504765) | marine sediment metagenome | isolation source: marine sediment core GS08_GC12, 126 cmbsf | place: Arctic Ocean: Gakkel Ridge, Loki's castle | collected 2008 | reverse complement strand
CTGCTCGTAAAGACACATTTGTCCCGAGTCGGGCTTCTGGACACCAGCTATAATGCTCATCAGCGTACTTTTGCCGGCACCATTTTCACCTACAAGAGCGTGGACCTCACCGGCCCTCAAATCAAAATCGACCGCAGAAAGAGCCTGCACACCTGGGAATGATTTGTCAATGTCGCAAGCTCTAAAAACTGTTCCACTCGTTGCGGATTTCATTTGAGGCTTTCCACTGTAATAAGCTCAACCGGAGTTTCTCTGTCTGAAGGCGTGCCCTTTCCTTTGAGCATCTCAAGGGCGTACTCGATGCCGAACAAGGCAAGTTTGTCCGCGTGCTGGTCAATTGTGCACAAAATCTTTCCTTCCTTAAGCAATCTTTGCACCGCTGAGATGTTGTCGAAACCGATGACTAAAATATCATCGGACTTGCCGCCTGCTTTAATCGCCGCTATCGCACCAAGGGCCATACTGTCGTTGGCGCAAAGGACGGCCTTGAGGTCCGCATACTCCGTAACCAGCGCTGAGACAATCGGTTCTGCCTTTGCCGTCTCCCAGTACCCTGATTGAGAGCTGACAATATTCATTCCACCTGCCTTCATCGCGTCCTCGAAACCGAGCTTGCGCTGAATCCCATTGAATGCGTTGGGTATTCCTTCGATGATTGCCACCTTGTCCCCCGGCCTTAGTTTGCTCGCTAAGTATTCGCCCGCAAGCCTTGCGCCTTTGCGGTTGTCAGGCCCGACAAAGGGAATCTTAACACCCTTGTCCGCTAACACGTCAGCATCGAATTTGTTATCAATATTTACTACTATAATCCCCGCATCCATAGCTCGTTTACATACCGGCACCAGGGCCTTGGAATCAGCCGGAGCAATCACTATAGCGTCCACACCTTGAGCAATCTTCAGCTCAACGTAGTCCATTTGCCTGGCTACATCCTGTTCATCCTTGATGCCGACTACCATAAGCTCGTACTCATCCTCGTGCTCTTTATGGTGCGCACGGGCGCCTTCCTCCATCGTCTTAAAAAACTCGTTAGCTAAAGACTTCATTATCAAAGCAATTCTCGGCTTGTCCGTCTCGCGCTGCTTACAGCCGACCGGCAGGATGAAAAAAATAACGGCACAAAAAATAAGAACACTTGTAATTAAGCAGTTATACTTTCGCATCGTTTACTCCTTTAGCTGGCTATTTCATAAAACTTTCTACCTCTTCTCTGGCGGGCATCGAAGATTGTGCCCCCATTCTGGTAACAGACATGGCCGCTACCTGATTGGCAAACAAAGCGGCATCGAAAAGCTCCCTGCCTTGAGCCAGGCCAACCGCCAGAGACCCGGTAAAAGCGTCTCCCGCCGCCGTGGCATCGACGGCATCTACTTTTACGGCAGGAACAAATTCCATTCTGTCATCGGCGGCTAACAAAAATCCCTTTGCCCCCATAGTTAATATAACTGATTTCACCCCGTATTCCAATAACTTCTTCGCCGCCGTGCGGGCGGAATCTCTATTAGACGTTACTTCTATGCCGGTGAGAATCTGAGCTTCTGTTTCATTTGGCGTCAATACATCCACCATTTTAAGAAGCTCCGGACTGAGTTTTTGGGCAGGGGCAGGGTCCAAGATAAAAGGCACACCGAAATCGTTCGCCAACCGAGCAGCGAATTCAACTGTCTCTAACGGAATTTCGAGCTGGGCAACCAACGCACCCGATGAAGCAATATCCGATTCAGCCCTTTTGACGTCCTCCGGAGATAACATTTGATTCGCCCCCGGAGCTACCACGATTACATTATTACCCGCATCATCAACGGTAATTAGGGCCACTCCGGAAGGGGCTTCTTCGGTTTGGATAACATATTTCGTGTTGACTCCTTCTTTTTTAAAGTTATTCAAAGATTGCTCTGCGAATACATCATCACCTAACTTGGTGATAAAATAAACCTCCGCCCCCAATTTTGCAGCCGCCACCGCCTGGTTTGCACCTTTACCGCCGGGAGTCATTATAAAATCTTCACCCAGAATAGTCTCCCCCACGGCTGGTATCCTCGGCGACTTCACCACCAAATCCATATTGGAACTGCCAACCACAACAATTTTTGATTCGCCTTTTGTAATCTTAAGCCCTCACACTAAATGTTTTTTGATCAAATTGAAATTTCTTATTTTTAACCTCTATTCAATACTAAGCGGGAGTTGACCTGTCTTAATTCATTTTTCTCTTTCTGAAGCCTCACGAAGCTCCTTGAGAAATCCTGGATGAACCTGATACCCCAGGCTTTGTGCTTTAAGAACATCTTCCGAGGCTTTGTCATATTCTCCATTGTGGTAGTAAGCTACCCCTCGATTGTTATAGGCCATAGCATGCCTCGGATTTATCTCAAGAGCCCTGTTAAAATTTTTGATGGCCAGCTCATACTGGCCTTTAAGAGAATAGGAACGGCCACGATTGTTATATGCACCAGCATTTCTTGGATTTATCTCAAGGGCCTTATTGTAATCTGAGATAGCCAGGTCATGCTGGCCTTTGAGAGAATAGATGAGTCCCCGATTGTTGTAGGCTTCAGGATACACCGGATTTATCTCAAGAGCCTTGTTGTAATCTAAGAAGGCCAGTTCATACTGACTTTTAAGAGTATAGAAATAGCCTCGACTATTATAGGCTTCAGCAAACCTCGGTTTTATATCAAGTGCCTTTTTGAAATCTGAGATAGCCAGGTCGTACTGGCCTTTACGGGAATAAATAAGTCCCCGATTGTGATAGGCTTCGGCATGCATCGGATTTATCTCAAGGGCCTTTGCGAAATCTGAGATAGCCAAGTCATACTGATCTTTAAGAAAAAAGGCACGGCCCCGATTGTTGTAGGCCTCGGCATCTCTTGGATTTATCTGGATGGCTTTGTTGAAATCTGATAAGGCTTGGTCATACTGGCCTTTAAGACAATAGGCATAGCCCCTACCGTAGTAAGCCTTGGCATACCTTGTATTTATCTCAAGTGACTTGTTGTAATCTGAGATAGCCTGATCATACTGGCCTTTCAGAGAATAGGCAAGTCCTCGATTGACGTAGGCTTCAGCATACCTTGTCTTTATCTCTACGGCTTTGGTATAATCTAAGATTGCTCGGTCATGTTCGCCTTTATAATAATAGGCAAGTCCCCGATTGTAGTAGGCTTCGGCAAACCTTGTATTTATCTTAAGGGCCTCGTTGAAATCTGAGATGGCCTGGTCATGTTCACCTATGTCATCGTAGGCACTCCCCCGATTGTTGTAGGCTTCAGCATACTGAGGATTTATCTCAAGGGCCTTAGTAAACTCTGTGATGGCTAGTTCATATTCACCTTTGTTGTAATAATCGACTCCATGATTAAAGTATTGAACAGATTTGTCTCTACATCCTGTGAGGAATAGACAAAGAACCATGCCCGACCTGAGCAATACTTTCTTAAATGTCACTTTGTTTTGAACACGCATCATAACTAACTTATGGAGATTCCCTATTTTATTAATCTTTCAACTAAGAAGTCCTCGAAGGCGCCCAAATCCTTCCATTCGGTGGCACAATTAATCACTTTGGCGTTTTCGTCGATTCTTGTGTACCCATCGTCAGTAACTCTGATCCCCAGCCTTTCAATCTTAACCAATTCGGTTGACATAGCTAAATAAATGGCCACCGTATCGAAAAGGGTTGTGCTGCTCGAATTGAGCTTTTGTTCGACCCTTTTTGTTAACTCCGATTCGCTTAGATCCTCATTCTTATTCAGTATCCCTTGCTTGTACCAGGCACGATAGTTTTCTATTAACGCTCGCGTTAAAGGGCTGTTCCTTTTCAATACTTTTTGATATTTTTGGCCTTTAAGATTGACTATGCCGCACGTATCCAGAGGGGTGATTGTTATGTCCCAGGGTGCAGTAAAGACCTTCTGTGACTCTTTTACGAAAGCCTCTACATTATATTCGGCGCTGGGTTTTGCATTACCACCGTAGCCCCGGTAAATACTGCCGTGCATTCCGACAAATTCCGCTTTCTGAGCTATTCGTGGTTCGCGCTCAAGGGCAGCGGCGATATTAGGCAGAGGACCAACTGCAACCACTTTTATCGGCTTTGGAGAGTTCATTATAGTATCAATCAATGCCTGCACACCATCTTCATAGATAGTGCCGGGATATGATGAGAGTTCGTAATCTTTTATCCATGCTTGTTGCCTGTGGCTGGCTTTATTATGTCGCACTCCAATGCCGATGGGTATATCTGTCCTGCCGGCGGTTTCCAAAAACTTGGCCACAACCTTTGCCTTTGATGGTGTGTTACGTACCGAGGTTGTAATCAATTTAACGTCGAATTCGGGAGATTGAACAAGCAGAGCCAGCGCCCACGTATCGTCAATATCATCACAAATGTCCGTATCGAAGATAACAGGTATTTTTCCCCTCAGGGATGAGGATGAATTGTTATCCGAAGCGCAGGAACTCAATGCTATTAAACACATTACCAAAATCCCCAAAATAACCATCTGGATTGGCTTTGTAAGTAGAACAGATCTTCTGAGTTCCGCATTTGTTAAAACCTTAGTCTCACTCATAATTTGACCTCCTAATTTAAAAAGTTTTTGTTATTGAAATCATCTGTAAATATAATCTAATGCCGAATTTTGTCAAAGCAATTTGATTTTTTCGAGAATTGTATATATAAGTGTACTATGCGAGTAGTGATAACAGGCGCGACTGGCTTTATAGGCAGGGCATTATGCAAAGAGCTTCATAAAGATTATGAAGTAATTGCATTGTCTCGCGACTCAAATAGGGCCACCAAATCAGTGGGCGACTGGGCTAAAGTTGTCGAATGGGACGGAAGAACAACCGGAACCTGGATTCAGCAGGCGGACGGGGCTTTTGCTATCATCAATCTTGCGGGCGAAAACGCTGCTTCCGGCCGATGGAACAAATCAAAAAAGGCCGGCATACTCCACAGCAGGCTGGATAGTGCCAGAGCAGTACTCGAGGCGATAAAGCAGGTAAACAAAAAGCCCGCTGTCGTAATTCAGGCTTCAGCTATCGGTTATTATGGCCATTGTGGTGACAAAGGATTGGATGAGAGCTCGCCTGCGGGCAAGGGATTTCTGGCCGATGTATGTCGAAATTCTGAGATCATTGCAAGCCAAATCGAAGAAGCAGGCGTTAAATGTATAGTCATCCGCACAGGCATAGTTCTGGGAAGTGACGGTGGGGCCCTGCCAAGAATAATGCAGCCGTTTCGTTTTTTTCTCGGCGGGCACCCCGGAAGCGGCAGGCAATGGTTTTCGTGGATAAGTCTTGATGATGAGGTCGCTGCAATAAAATTTCTAATGGAAAATGAGAATCTTAAAGGCGTTTTCAACCTGACCTCCCCGCAGCCGGTGACAATGAAAAAATTCTGTAGAAAATTGGGATGGATTATAAGAAGACCCTCATGGCTGTTTTTTCCCGGATTCATCATGCGGCTGGCTTTAGGCGAAATAGCTAATGAGATGCTTTTATCCGGACAAAGGGTTCTGCCGAAACGACTACTTGCCGCAGGTTTTGAGTTCGAGTATCCCGATGTCAAAAAAGCCTTAAAGGCCATTAGGACTAAAAAGAGAAAATCATAAATCTAACTGATTATTGCAACGATTTCGAGGACTTGAAATGTATATCATACCGGCAATTGACCTGCGGGATGGAAAATGTGTCAGACTTATACAGGGCCAGTATAACCGCCAGATAAACTATCAGGATGATCCTGTAAAACAGGCCCGCCAATTCAGCTCATCCGGGGCAAAGTGGCTGCACATTGTAGATTTGGATGGTGCCAAGCTCGGCAGGCCCGTCAACACAGATGCGATATCAGCGATAGCAGCTCTGGGACTATTCAAAATCGAAGTCGGCGGCGGACTTCGCGACGAAGACGCCATAAAACAACTGTTCGACATAGGCGTCGAAAGGGTAATAATCGGCACCAAAGCCGTAAGCGACTTTGAATGGTTCAGCCGGATGTCTGAGAAGTTCAGCGGTAAAATTGTACTCGGCCTTGACGCACGAAGTTCAAAGGTCGCCACTCACGGCTGGACACAGGACAGCACCCATAATTTGTTGGAGTTTGCCGCCGAAGCGGCCAAACTACCTTTGGCGGCGATAATTTATACCGACATCACCAAAGACGGTATGATGACAGGCCCAAACCTCGAAAGAACAAAGGAACTTATCCAAACAGTAGATATGCCCATAATCGCTTCAGGAGGTGTAAGAGAGCTGGGCGATATAAAAAAACTGGCCGAATTAGGAGCCGAAGCGGTAATAATCGGCCGAAGTTTATACGAAGGCACACTCAAACTTTCCGAAGCAATAAACGCCGCAGAACCATAAACGCTCATCACCCTGATTTCCAAGTACTAACCGGCGCCGAAGAGCTTAAGCACTCTCCTCAGGAGGTTCAAATTTGTAACCGATCTCGCGTATCGTGTGAATGAACGTCGGGTTGTGCGGGTCCGGCTCTATTTTGTTTCGCAGTGTGGTTACAAAACGGTCGATGCTCCGGGAACCGATAAAGCTGTCATAACCCCAAACCATATTCAGTATCTCATCACGGGTAAGTGCCCGGCCCGGCCTCTTGACAAAAAGTTCCAATAACCCGAACTCTTTCGGTGAGAGTTTGATTTCATTTCCCTTGCGAGTTAGTTTCCTTGCGGGAATATCAAGGCGGCAGTCCCCAAACTCGTAAATGTCTTGTTCGGTTTGTCTGCTTCGTCTTAGGAACGCTGCTGCACGGGCAAGAAGCTCCTTTATGCTGAACGGCTTGGTAACATAGTCGTCGGCCCCGAGATTCAGCCCCAATATTATATCCGATTCCTCACCCTTGGCGGTCAGCATTATTATTGGCATATTAAGATTTTCCTTGCGGATTAGTCTGCATACTTCATAGCCGTTTATCTCCGGCAGCATAATATCGAGAAGAATCAGGTCAGGCTTTTTGTTAAGAGCGGTATTTAATCCATCCTCACCATCGTCCGCGGTAAGCACGCAGTAGCCCTTGAACTCGAAGTTGTCCTTCAAGGCCCGCAGCATTGTAGCATCATCTTCAATTATCAGAATCGTTTCCATTTGGTTCCGGCGGCTCAAATTTATAACCGATAAGTTTTACAGTATGAATGAACGTCGGATTGTTCGGGTCGGGTTCGATCTTGTCCCTCAAGGCAATGACAGCATTGTCGATGTCCCGTAAAGTAATAAAGCGGGAATAACCCCACACGGTGTTTCGTACCTCGTCACAGGTCAGGGTGCATCCGGCCTTTCTAAGGAACAGATGCAGCATCTTAAATTCCCCTGGTGTAAGCTTAACTTCTTTGCCGTCGCGTGTGAGAGTGCCCGCAATAATGTCAAGCCGGCAATTGCCGAATTCATAAACTTCAGGCTCCTCTTCACCTCTGCGTCTCATAAACGCTTCGGCCCTGGCCATGAGCTCTTTTATACTGAACGGCTTGGTCATGTAGTCGTCCGCACCCAGATTCAACCCGAGAATAACGTCGGATTCCTGGTCCTTGGCGGTGAGCATGATTATAGGCATATCGAGGTTCTTTTTACGGACCTGGCTGCATATTTCATAGCCGTTCATTTTGGGCAGCATAATGTCGAGTATAATCAGGTCGGGTTTCTCGGCCAGTGCTGCGTTGAGGCCCTGTTCGCCGTCACGAGCGGTCTTGACGCGGTAGCCCTTTAACTCAAAATTGTCCTCCAGACCCCGCAGCATGGCCTCATTGTCTTCAACAATCAGCACGCTTCTCATTTAGTAATCCTTTTCTGTTTTGGACTTAGGCCCCTTAGAGCCGATTCTTCAATTTCTAACAAGGCAAAAAGTGAAGATTTCTAACGGGATTAATTACCGGCCGGTAATCGAACGGTAAACGTACTTCCTTCGCCGGGTTTACTATCAATTGAAATTGTTCCTTTATGGGCATCTACGATAAATTTAGCGATACTCAGACCCAATCCACAGCCTTCGGCTCCTCGCGAAAGACTGCGGTCAGCCTGGTAAAACCTGTTAAATATCTTCCGGGCGGACCGGCGCGACATACCTATACCTTTATCGGAAACGCAAAAACAAACTGAACCATCTTTAGTAAAAGCTCTTAATACTATCTGTTTGTTATCATAAGAATATTTGTACGCATTGTCCAGCAGGTTTATAAGCACCGTTATCATCGCATCCTGGTCGGCCAGCACATCCGGTAAATCCTCGGAGATATTAACTTCAAACTTGCATTTCCCCTTGCTGAATTTGGTCTTGACCGCCTCTGCGGCATCACGGGCAATTGCAGCCGGGCTGGTCTTGACCATCGCAAAGGCCTGCTTGCTTCGCTCCATCCTTGAAAAGGTTAGAAAATTATCAATCAAGCCGGTAAGCCTTTCATTTTCCTTTGAAACAAGCTGCAGATATTCCGTAACCTGGTTCTGGTCTCGATAGCTGCCTTCCAACAGAGTATCTACTAACACTCGCATCGAGGCCAAGGGCGTTTTCAATTCGTGTGAAACAGTGGCAATAAAATCGTTTTTTAGTTTGTTCATCCTTATCTGTCTTCCGACAACCTTAGTGGCCAGCGAGCCGGCTGTAATCATCACCGCAATAGCCAGCAGCCCGGCCAACATATACACGATTTCTTGTCTGCCGGCTGTTGTTTCAAAGATATCTACATCCTTAAAATGAATTTCAACATCCCAGCTTGGAAAGAATCTTCCTAACGGAACTTTCAGGAAAGCCGCTGTCTCCGGATCTTCCAAACCAGAGGCATACGCACCCAAATTGTCTGTTATTCTGTAAGAAATGCCAAGCTCTTCGAGGCCATCTCCACATAAATCGAAATCTGAACCGAGCTCTTCTGCCTTCTGTATCAATAAGTATGTCTTGCCCCCGAAGTTGTGATACATCCCAAAGGTTCCTTCCGGCAATTCCAGCCTGCGAAGGTTGTCTTCGGGCCAGGACTCAAATGTGGTAAATGCAGGCCGGCCAAACGCAGCAGCGCCAACTTTCCTGGTCTGATACGAATCTAATACTATAGATATTTGTCGTTTCACTTCTTCGGTTACTTGTTCGGTCAAACCACTCCATTCAACTCCTTCAATTGTGTCTAACGTCGCAGTCAATAACGATACCAGTTTGAGTGCATCATCTTCAGACCAGGCTTGCGATACCGCCCCGGTATAATACCTCTCAAGAACAGCAGCGGCCAATTCTTCGGCTGATAATAACTCTTTGGCCCTTAGAACCTGCGGTTTTAGCTCTTCCGCCCATTCGCTTTCTTCTACAATTTCAAGCGTTGTGCGCAGAAGAAAAATCCTTGTCCCCGATGGCATTGGCAAAAAAACGGAACCGCTGCCGGGGGTATAATTGATAGCGGAACCAATCAGATTTTGCAAATCCGACCGCTTGAGACCCTCTTGGGTTTGGCTCTTCAGCTTTACATGTAAAATTCTTGCTCGAGCAATCAGAGCCACGGAAGAGGAGCTTATGCTTTCGGAAGTTTTTCCATAAGCTATCTCGCGGCACAGAACAACGGCCTTTTCAATTTCTCCCAACTTCCTCAAGCAACGGACATTGCCTAATAAAGCGCTGTAACGGGTATAGTCATCAACGGCCGAATCGGCGATTTGTTCATACAATTGTATCGCTAAGGAAAAATCCTCTTCAGTAAATTCAATACCCCAGGCTTCGTTGAACTCCTCCGAAAGCTCACCCGTATAGTCGCTATCTCCGGCAGCCGGATAAAGCAACTTTCCGTTACTGTCGTAAATAATAATCGCATCACATATTTTTGAACCGCCGGTTCCTTTGTCTCGGCCTGCAAGCAGGTCAAAAATCTCAACAGGCTGACGCTTTACTGCCATCTCCCGTTCGATCGAACTGATTCGGCCCAACCAAAGGTCATCAACTCCTTTGCTTAATATATCCAGCTGCTGCCGGTAAACGTCAGTTAGTTTTTGCCGAACCGCCAGACGCTCGTTCCTGACCGCCTGGGTCATAAACCAAAGTAAACACACAGTGGGCAGTATTACCGCTATCGCAAGCAGCACTACTACCCACCGCAATTGGTTGTAACCAGCATTGATTGTAGCTTTGGTTTTCACTTGTTATTTCTATTTGCCTTCGTTGTAAAGCGCTGTAATCTCGTTTTTACTAAGAGCATAGTTGTAAATGCGAAGGTCGTCTATCGCACCATTGTAGAAACGGCCGCTTTCCTCGGAGTTCGTTGCTATATTGAGATTGGCAGCACTGCTGGCTATAGATCCTTTATAAGCAGTAGTAACTTCCAGCGTGCCGTCAATGTATAGCTTAAGTTTACTTCCGTCATAAGTGCCCGCCAAATGGTGCCACACGCCATTAAACGAGCCATCCACAGGATAGTGAGTCACACGCCAGGTTCCGCCGTAAATGACAAATTCTATGGAATTTTGGCTGTGCTGCTTTAATCCATAAGTACGGTCACCTTTCGTTACGAAGGGATTAAATTGGGAATTACCCGCATCATTCGTTTTTACCCACGCTGTAATTGTAATCTGCTCGGTAATATCCAGGCTGGCGTCGTTCCCGCAATCAACGTAATCGTCAACTCCGTCGAACTCCAGTGCGCCGCCGATTTTCCCACCAGTCGGCTGCCACTGTGGATTGCCAAAAAGCTTGCCGGCATTGTCGCTGGAGGACGAATCACCGGCATTACCACCTTCGCTCTCGTCAAACTTCCACCAGCCTACCAGCTTGCCTGTGGTGAAGCTCCAAGCATCCCCGGTTATAACGGTGCCATCGGACCAAACCTCATCGACACGCCAGTAATACTTGGCGCCTTCTTCCAGTTCCGGCAATTCATCATAGCTGGCACTTTCCACTTCAGCTAATAATGGCAGCTCGTCAGCCTTAGTGCCGAAATAGACTTTGTGCGATTTAGCATTCACACCAGCCTTCCACTTCAGTTTCGACACCGTTGTTAAGCCAATCGTTACTCCGTTACGCGGCTGGGGCTTTGTAGCCTTGACCTTCGCTGTGGGGTCAGTCTGGGAAAGCTGCATAAGCAGGGGGAACACGCTGTCCAACGGTGGCAGCTTCTCTATACTGAAACGCGAATTAAAATTGTTTATCCTCTCATCGGTGCGGAACTGGATGCTGGTTTTATCACAGGCCTGCGCTAACTTAGCTAATGTTTTATGCGCCGGATTTTGCGGGTTATCGTATGCCGCTGTTAGATAAGCATCGGCAACCCGTATCCCTCCGCCAACGTTAACCAGCACTAATTTGCTGGTCGTTGGTGAAAGCTTGTTTATAGCTTCTTTTAATGGCCCGGCAGTAAAGACCGACCTGCGCCTGT
>SDBU01008872.1_pt1 | contig 11357 bp, 12 predicted proteins | sample 2277071 | NCBI WGS metagenome assembly SDBU01 (sample SAMN10397929, study PRJNA504765) | marine sediment metagenome | isolation source: marine sediment core GS08_GC12, 126 cmbsf | place: Arctic Ocean: Gakkel Ridge, Loki's castle | collected 2008 | reverse complement strand
CGGCTTCCTGGGTCCCAGCGGCGCCGGTAAGTCCACCACCCAGAAAATTATCATCGGTCTGCTCAGGGGCTATGGGGGCTCGGTGGCGGTGCTGGGCCGTGACCTGGCCGATTGGGGCCCTGATTTTTACGAACGGATCGGTGTATCCTTTGAGGTACCGAATCTGTATTTGAAGCTCACCGCCCGGGAGAACCTGGCCTATTTCGGCTCGCTCTATCGCCGGAACGCTCATTCCCCGGAGGAATTGTTGGAGCTGGTGGACCTTTCAAAAGACGGACTTACCCCGGTGGGACAATTCTCCAAGGGGATGAAGAATCGCCTGAATGTGGCCCGTGCCCTGCTGCACGACCCGGCACTATTGTTCATGGACGAGCCCACCGTCGGCCTCGATCCAGTGAATGCCCGCCGTATCAAGGACATTATCCGGCGGCAGCAGGAAGCAGGCAAGACCATTTTCCTCACCACCCACGACATGACCGTGGCCGATGAACTGTGTGACCGGGTGGCATTCCTGGTTGACGGCCGGATTGTACTGATCGATGCACCCCGGGAGCTGAAATTGCGTTACGGCCAACACCAGGTGCGGGTGGAATACCTGGAGGACGGCCGGACCCGGGACAGGAGCTTCCCCCTGGAAGGCTTGGGTGAGAGCAGCGAGTTCCTGGACCTGCTGCGCCGGGCCGACGTCCAGACGATCCATACCCTGGAGGCTTCCCTGGCCGATGTGTTTATCCAGGTCACCGGCCAAAGGCTGGCATGACCCGGTTGCTGGTAACCGCCGCCTGGGACGTACGGCTGCAGCTGCGCAACGGGTTCTACTATGCCGCCGGTATCATGGTCCTGTTTTGGATTGTGCTGCTGCGGCTGGTGCCGGAGCATATTCTGCGGCCCCTGATGCCGCCCCTGGTGCTGGGTAATCTGATCATCAACACCTTCTACTTCGTGGGTGGACTGGTGCTGCTGGAAAAACGGGAAGGCACCCTGCAGGCCCAGGTAGTGACCCCCCTGCGCACCTGGGAATACCTGACGGCCAAGGTAGCCACATTGACCCTGCTGTCATTGGCGGAGAACTTGCTGGTAGTCCTGGCGCTGTTCGGGCTGGGGGTCGACCTGCTGCCGGTGGCGGCGGGGATCGTGACGGCCTCGGCCCTGTTTACCCTGGCCGGCCTAATGGCGGTGGCCCGCTACGACTCCATCAACGAGTACCTGCTGCCCTCCATGCTCTACATTACGGTTTTCACTGTTCCCCTGCTGGCCGCATTTACGGGCTGGGAGATCTGGCCCCTGTATCTGCACCCTCTACAGGCTCCGCTGGTACTACTCCGGGCCGGTTTTCAGCCGGAGCCGGCCGGGCGCCTGCTATATGGGGTGATTTACTCGCTGGCCTGGATCGTTCCCGGTTATTACTGGGCTCAAACCGCTTTTAACCGCCATATCATTGCTCGTGAGGGGAGCGGGTGAGAGCCTTAAATGTTATCCGAGCCCTGGGGCCCATCGATTTAAAAAGCGTGCTGCGGGACCCGCTGCTCAAGTGGATGATATTTCTTCCATTGTTGGTTGCGCCCGCCATGCGCTGGGTCCTACCGGTAGTGCTGGAGGCCTTCGAGGACCTATTCCAGGTGGCACTCAGTATGTACTACGTCCCCTTCGCCGCCTATATGCTCCTGATGCTGGTCCCTCTGTTGGCGGGGATGATAACCGGGTTCCTCCTGTTGGACCAGCGCGACGACGGTACCTTATCGGCCCTGCTGGTCTCACCGCTGAGCCTGCCCGGCTACGTGCTGTACCGCCTGGGCATGCCAATGACTGTAAGTGTGCTGGTGACCCTGGCCGTATTTCCCCTGGCCGGTTTTGAGCCCATCGGGTTCTGGCCTTTGTTACTGGTGGCACTGGTAGCTGCCCTGGAAGGGCCCATATTTGCCCTGCTGATAGGGACCCTGGCCCAGAACAAGGTGCAAGGCTTCGCCGTGGCCAAGGCCTCCGGCATTATCCTGGTGCCGCCAATGATTGCCTGGTTTGTGCCGCTGCCCTGGCAACTGGCCTTCGGTCTGGCGCCCACCTACTGGCCGGCCAAGTGCTACTGGGCGTTCATGGGGGGCGGGACCGCAGCCTGGGGATATGTAATGGCTGGGCTGGCGTGGCAGCTGCTATGGATCTGGGGGCTGCTGCGGCGCTACGAGCGGATTGTCCGGTCAGGCTGACGGGGGGCTTCCCGGGAGCCTATAATTCTTCCACTGTCACGATTTTCAATCCCCCCAGGCCACCGGCAATGAACAACACCCCGTTTTTATAGGCCACATGGTTGACCGACTGAAAGTCGTCAAACCGGAATTTGCCGATCAGCTGGAGGTTGTCAACGGCACAATCGCGGGAGTCGAACCGGGTGGTGGCCCGGGCCACGTATACCCCCGCTTCCCCATTGGCCATAAACAGCGTCTTCTTGTCAGTGGTGGCGGCATTGGTCACCGTTACCGATGAGTCCAGGCCCGTCACCGCCGGTTGCGGGATAGCTGCAATGACTTCGCCGGTACCCAGGCAGACTATTTGTGCGCCGCCGTCGCCCAGGGCCAGGATCGCCTTACTGCGGTTGATCTCGATGGTGGACTTGGAGAAGGGAATCGTGGCCCCGGATAAAGTGTAGTCGAATACCAACTCCCCCAGATCCAGGTCGAAGGTGAGCAGCCGCGCGGGTGTGCCGGCCACTACCGCCACATCCTTACTATCGGCACTCACGCCTCGGGCGTCCTCGACGGCGACGGAGTCTTCACGGGCGAGGTTCTCAGCCGAGAGAATAATAACGTAACCCCCTTCGGCGCCTGAGGTCACATAGACCCGGCCGCCAGCCACTTCCACATCGGTGGCGGCGTAACTGGGCAGGTCAACGGTTGTGGTTTCATCGGTAAGCAATCCGCCGGAGAGTATGACCTGCTCCAGCACCGCCGGGGAATCGTAATCGGCCCGCTCGGTGGCGGCGGCCAGAAACAGCTGATCGCCGCTAATGGCCAAGCCGTTCACATCGGTGTCGGTCAGCAGGGCGGAGGAGATCAACTCCGGTGCGGAGATATCGGTGATGTCAAAGATGTCCACGCCGCCCAGGAAGATCTCACCCTGATAGTTGTAACTGACGTAGGCCTTTCCCCCCTTGATGACCACATCGGTGGCCTGGAGCGTTTGTCCTTCATGCTCGGGGGGCGCCACCTCGGCCACCAGTACCAAGGTGATGGAATCGGCCGGGGCGGACATCAGGGCTTTTGGAGCCACACCCTGAGTATCAATGAAAACCTCTTCCGAGGTGTAGGTCACCCGGCCAGCCAGTTCCCCGCTGTCGTTTTCTACAAGAATACGGGCCTCGGGATCGGGCTCCAGGCAGCCCGCGGGCAGCAGCGCCATTACCACTACCAGCACCGGCCCGATCCGCTGATTTAGCCCACGCCGGAGCGCGGCTCTGATGGGACCGGTCATTTTATTTCTCCAACCATTCTGGAAATTTACCAGGAATTACATTGCTCAGAATATATCATAATTGTATCCGCCGCAGTTGAATAATTCTTCCTCTGTGTGGGACCAGGCGGATAAGTATTCAAGGTCGGCTAAAGGTCCCGGATACTTTGCCGGGGGCCTATCGGTGACGGTGTCTGCCGGCCCCTGGGCGGTTGGTGTGGTTCCATCTTAAAATCGCAGCCTATCGAGAAGATAAAGCTTGCTACCGGTTTACCTTGGCGACCGGAGCTAGGTTTCGTCGCTCTTTTTTATCTCATCCAGCTTTTCCCGGCCGGCGGCGATCGCCTCAGCGGCCTTCTCCTTACCGGATTCAATAGCCTCCTGGGTTTTCTCTTTGGCGGTGTCCAAGTGGGCCTGAGCGGCTTCCTGGACCTGGCCGGCTTTTTCTCTAGCGATGTCCGATAATTCAGCGGCTTTTTCCTTGCCGGCCTCGATAGCATCCTGGGCTTTTTCCCGGGCGGTATCCAAGTGGGCTTGCGCTGCCTCCTGGGCCTGGGAGGCCTTATCGGCTAATTTATCCTGGGCCTCGCTAATCGCGTCTTGAGCCCTATCCTGGGCCTTTTTCCCCGCCGATCTGAATCGATCCAGAAATCCCATCTGATTCTCCTTTTTTAATACGCGGTAGTAGCTGCCAGTCAACCTAAACCGTGGATTATGGCAGGCTTGAAACTAAGGAATCAAGTCCCGAATTCCAAGGGGAGCATGGTAGCTCCGGCCTGAAGGAAGCCCCGTGGTTTTAACGGACAGATAGATTAGTCCGGAGCCTGTAGCCCGAGGGTCCCATGGCGGCCGCCGGAATTTTTCGCGCACCTGGCGCAACAGACGTACCGGGCGAAAGACGAACCGATATGGTTCTGCGTAATGTCCTGCTGGATCGAGAATGTGAAACAATGGAGGAAAAGCAGATGCCCTTTTTGAGATCAGGTTACCGTACCTACCTGTTGTCTTTTCTGGTTCTGGCGGTGGCGGTGGTGCTCCAAGGCCACGCCCAGGGCTTTTATACGTTAGACCCCCGTAGCAGGGTGATCCTCATGTATGCCCTGACAATTTTAGCGCCGCTGGTGCCGGTGTACCTGCGGAAAGCCATCGCCAATCTGGATTCCAGAAAACCTAATCGCCGGAAATAGCCCACGAAAGGAATGTCCATGCAAGCATCAATGAGGAGGAATCGCCGTCATGACGCCTAGTCGCTCCAAGGAAAAACTGGTTCAAAAGTTGACGGCTATTAAGACGCTGGCGGCTGAATCCGAGGCTCTGCTACGGGAACCCAGTCCAGATGTAGAAAAACTGCTGGCTACTCTCCAGGCCCAATCGGGATTGCAGCAGGCCCTGATGGAGAAGCTGCTGGAAGTGGTGCACCCCACCGAAAAGGAGAAAGACCTGACCGATACGTTCCAGCTGGCGGTGCAGGAACTGTTGGAATATTTCCGGGAGCGGACCCGGCTGGCCGGTAAAGTGGCGGATGCGGCTGCCATCAAGCACCTACGGGAGGAGTGACTGCGGTGCCCCGCATTTCCGGCGCCCCGGCAACCCGCCTGGCCCGCCTGGAAGCGCAGTTCCACAGCTTCCGCGCCGATATGCTCCGCTGGCGGCTGGAACATCTCCGTTACCACGACTCCGACGAAGCTAATTGGGGTCTGGTCAAATTGATGCGTGAGCATCCCTTCCGCACCTTGGCGGCCGGGGTTGCGGTCGGCACACTGGCGATGGCGGGCTTGGGGGGCGGACAGCTATGGTCCCTGGTGGAGGGTTGGCTCAAGTAATGGGCTACGCGGCGCGGCTGCAAGTGGAAGCGTTTGCCATGTATTGCCGGGGCCGGACGGTGGAGCAGATTGTCGCCGGACTGCAAAAAAGTCATGCCCTGGAGGGTAGACCTCGTCAACGTACCGTCGATGGCTGGATGGAATCGGGGGATTGGCGGCGACTGCGGCAAAAGGTGCACCAGGGCTGTGCCCGCCAGCATGAGCCGGTTACCAGCAGCCGGGAGGAACACCTCATGGCGGAACTCACCAACCTCCGTTCCCGAATCATGGATGCCGCCACCGAGCTCAAATTCAAAAGCGCCGGTGAAGCGGTACGCTCGCTGGCCAATGTTCAGAAGATCATACTCGAATCCGCAACCGCGCAGGATGGATCCATTCCCCCCGCCGCACAGGAGCAAATTATCAAAGATGTTTTTCAGGTAATGTGTGAGGACCCGGAGGTTGCGGTGGTCCTGGCTCGGCGGGAAGCGAAGATCATGACCCGCCTGAAAGCCATATTGCAAGCCGAAACTACAGGCTGAAATGAGTTTGCCATCTGCGTTGTTTCACTTGCACCTGGACGAAGAGTATTGTATATTAGCGTAAATACTGTGACAATTATGTATACATCACTTTATCGTTGTATACAAATATTGTATTATTTCAATATGAGTGGGGCGGCACCCGTACAACCTCGTAAGGGATGGGCTCAATCCGGTCGCCCCACTCACTCATTTGTGGCATTTGCTCGCCCAGCACAATTTCCAGGTGCCTCCGCCGGGCTGGTGCTTTTCCCCGCATATGAATTTAACGGCAACGCTCCGCCGCCATGAAAAAAAATGTGCCGCGCCAGGGCAAATCCCTGGTACGGTCGGTGTTGCTACGGGAAATCTCCCGATTGCGGCCCGGTCACGATTCACTCACCGAATTTCTTGCCCGCTACGTTACCACCGATAAAGGGCGCTATAGCTTCGACCGGCACGGTCCCCTGCTGGAGATCGCCCGGCGCTTGCCGGAGCTGCGGGAAGTCTGGATCCTCAAGGGCGCGCAGGTGGGGCTATCCACCATGGCGGTGGCCTGGGGTCTGTACCTGGCCGGAATCAAGGGACTGCAAGCCGGTTACGCCCTCCCCACCAAAATCTTCGCCCGGCGGTTCCTGAAGACCCGCTTCCAGCCCATCGTGGCCGGGCACCCCTTACTGAAAGAGTCAGTGCAGACCACCATAGATGTGGGACTACTGGCGGTGTCCGGGCTGGGCGTCGCGTCACGGGCCGCACAGGTCTACCTCTATCTGCTGGGCCTGGAGAACCTGTCGGATGCCATTTCCATTCCCTTAGACGCCCTGCTGTTCGACGAAGTGGATGTGCTCAATCAGGAGAACATGGCCTGGGCCGACGACCGGATCGCCGCCAGCGCCAACGGCCAGAAACTGTACTTCTCGGTGGGGATGAACCCAGGCCTGGGCATGGACGCCGGTTATCAGGCTTCCAGCCAGCGGGTGTGGCTGGTGCGTTGCCCGGCCTGTGGCAAGGACGACCAGGTGTTGGAGGAGCTGTTCCCGGCCTGCGTCCGGCGCATTGGGGAGCGCTGGGAGCGGGTGTGCGCCGGCTGCCACCGGCCTCTGGATGTACAGGCCACCGGGCGTTGGGTGGCCCGCTATCCCGACCGGGAGGTGGAGGGCTACCGGGTACCACAGCTGATCATTCCCCAAGTGGGGCTGGACTACATCATGCGGCGCTGGGAGCGGGCCAGTCGGCGCCGGAGCCTGATGGCCAAGTTTCGCTCTTCCACCCTGGCTCTGCCCGACGCCGGCGAGCGCCAGCGCATCACGGCCGAGCAGCTGGCGGCCGTGCTGGAAGATTATCATCCCGCCCAGACCGCGGAGTGGACGGTGGGTGGCGCCGATGTGGGGGACACCTGCCACGTGGCCTTCGCCGACCTGGCCGGCGAGCGGTTGCGCTTCGTGCGCCTGGAGACGGTGCCCGCCGATCGGATGGTGGAGGAGCTGTCGGCCCTGATCACTGCCCTGGGCTGCCGCTGCTTCGTCATCGACGCCAAGCCGTTCCGCACCGAGGCCCGCCGCCTGGCCCGCCGCCATCCCGAAGTGGTGGTGCTGCAGTATTTTAAGGAGCAGACCTTTAACATGGGTAGTGAGACCCACGAGGGGGTTACCTATCATACCGTCAGCGAGGACCGGGAGGACTCCCTGGATGCCTACTGCGACCTGTTCACAATGGACCACCGGGGGGTGATCTTTCCCCGCTACCTGGGCGGGCGGGACTTCATGGACAGCGAGGTGGCCGCCCACCATCTGAAGGGCAGCCAGAAAGTGGAGACCCTGGACCGGCGGCTGGGTAAGATGGTGCCCCGCTTCCGCAAGGTGGTGGACAACCACTACCTGATGGCCGGCAACAACGCCCGCAAGGCGCTGGTGCTGCTGTCACAGGGGCGCGGGCCCGGGGGGCTGGGGGTGCTGCCGGTGTTCGGGGGGCTGTAGTTTCGAGTTACGGGCCTTCGACAAGCTCAGGCCAAGGTTTCGAGTTTCTGGTTCCAAGTTCAAGCATCCAACATCCAATATCCAATATCGAGTATCTAGCATCGAGTATCCAGCATCTAATTTCAAGGGCCAACACCCTTCAATGAATCCTCACATTAAACCTCAACTATTTTCAAAAATATGCCCTCTTCGCGCATTTCGCGCACCTGACGCCTGAGGCGAACGACAAGCCCTTTTGCATTCCGTAATCTCACACCGGCATGAGAACGGAAAGCACATATCTCACCCCGCCCAATTCATTTTTCCCCAATAGCCGGAGGCGCCATGGGACTGTTTGACAATTTGCTCAATCGCAGAAAAAGAGCCCTGGCCGTGGATATACCGGTGGCAGCCCTGCCCGGCGGCGGGCGTTCCTCGCAGGAAAGCCTGACTACCATTACTAAGGGACTGGCTTCCTATCTATCTTATTGGGACGGGGTGGAACCGGCCCTGCCCCCTAGCTACCTCGATCAGATCGCGCGCATTTCGGTGGTCAATCCCGACATGAGCCAGGCCTTGAGCAATTGGGTCGCCATGGGCAACCCCGGCCACGATCTGGTTATCACCGGCGACGAGAATATTGTGCAGGCGGCCCACCGGCGGGTCAACGCCAAGGCCGTCAGCCTGGCCAGCCACACCGCCGGCATTGATGGGCTGGTAAACAAATATTTGGAGCAGGTGGCCTTAACCGGGGCGATCTCATCGGAGGACGTGGTGGCGCTGGGTAGCAACCCCGGTGTGGAGGAGGTGGTAATCGTGCCGGTACGGCAGATCAGGTTCCGGCGCGAGGGTGACCAGTATGTTCCCTATCAGCTGCCCGATCAGGGCGAAGAGATTCGGCTGAACCCCGTCACCTACCGCTACCTGGCGTTCATGACCATCGAGAACAGTCCCTACGCCAAGCCACCCATGTTGGCGGCGCTGGAGCCGATCCTCGACCAGCATGAAATGAAGAAGAACATTCAGTTCATCATTAGAAAGTTTGGCCTGTTCGGTCTGATCAGCGCCTCGGTCACGCCCCCCAAACGGGAGGTGGGTGAGACCGCCAATGAGTATCAAAAGCGAGTCCGGACCTACCTGGCGGACGTGCTTAAGGCATTCAAGGAAAACTTCCAGGAGGGCCTGGCGGTCTATACCAGCGATATTTCGGTGGAGCGCACCAACCTGACCAGCGATGCCCGGGGCGTGCAGGAGATCTTCAGGCTGAATGAGGAACAGGTGTTCTCCGGGCTGGGCAGTGACGCCTCCATGCACGGCCGCACCTACTCCAGCACCGAAACTTACGCCCGGGTGGTTTACAACCTGCTGCAACGCCACGTGGAAGGTTTCCAGCGGCCGGTGAAGCGCCGTATCGAGCGCACCTACCAGCTGGACCTGGCCCTGGCGGGTATCCCGGTTGAGCAGGTAACGCTGCATTTTCATCGAGCCCGCTCCCAAGATCCATTGACCGATGCCCGGGCGCAGGACCTGGCCTGGCGGGTGCTGCGTGAGAAGGTTGAGTCCGGTCTGGTGGACCCCAACGCCGCCGCCCGTGAATTGGGCTATGACGGCTGGAATGACGTCAGCCGCATCACCTTTGCCGGTGGCGCCAGGCTGAAGCATGGCCGGACATTGATCGCACCGTTGGAGCGCTCCCACCGCTTCCGGTTTGACCGATTTGCCCAGCGTTATCTCCACCGCCGACCTCATATCGACCTGGCTACAGGTAGCGGGGATAAAGGGAACGGATCGCAGGTTGCTGATGGCTGGCCCGACACCGGCGAAAGCACGGTTGAGGACTGGTTGCAGGATAACCTGATCACAGATCGCCAATTGGCTGAAACAAAGGAGGACTAAAATTGAATCAAGCACTGTCGAATCAGCAAAAACTTACTCGCGTCCAGGCGTATTCATCATTATTCCATAAAACGACTGCGGGGGGCGGCAAGGCCCGCCTGAAACTGCAGCTGCCCCTGGGCTCTCCGGCGGCCGAGGAGCCGGCAGTGGCCTCTGCCCTTTTATCGGCCGAAGTCAATAGTCTGGAAGATCTGCAACCTCGCGAAGGTGACCTGGTGGCCTTCCCCTTCCGGCTGTTGTCGGCGGCCTATCTGGGACCCGGCGGCTACCACCTGGACTTTTCCCGGCCATCGATGTTGGAGGCGGCGTTGCCGCTGTTTCTAGAGCCGGAGGCTGAGGGCAGCCGGCGCACCGATCCGTTAGTAATTGTTCGGGACCACAGTGAGAACATCGACGACCGCTTGGGGCTGGCCCAAAATGTGCGCTTCAGCCCCGCTGATCCGTCTCTGGATCTGCCCCATCCCGGGATCGACGCCGACCTGTTGATCAACTGGAAATTGGCGGCCGATGTGGTCCGGCGGTTGCTGCACCAGCCGCCCCTGGTGGAGGCTTGCTCGGTCTCATTGGCCTTCAACTGGGAGAAATCCCATCCGCAGCTGGAGGATTGGCAGTTCTGGATGCGGTTGGGCGAAGAAATTGAAGGCTCGCCGGTGCGGGTGGTGGTCAGCGAGATCATCGCAGTGGAGCACATCGGCCTGGTGTACGCCGGGGCCGATCCCACAGCGCGGCGAAGGTCCCCAGACGATGACTGTCAACCTGTCACGCAAAACAACGGCTTGCAGAAAACCGCGCCGGCGGAGCCGGTAATGACTGCCAGTCTGGCCGCACCGGCTACCGAACAGCCGGGCGGAGGGGAGACCGGTGAGATTGCCCTGCCCGCGGACAGCCTGGTATGGCAATTGCTGCAACTGGACCGGCCTGATCGAGCACAATTGGAATCAAAGACCGCGGAACTGGCGACCTGGGCCGAGCTGGGCCGCCGCGCCCTGGATGATCTGCGCACCGAAGTGCGGCAGTTGATCATCAGGATCGATGGCAGCCGCGAGCAGGATTTCTCACAGGGCCTGCTTAAGGTGGTCGAGGCGGCCGACGAACCAACATTGAAAGCACTGCGCCGCGAATACAGCCGCCGGTTGGAGGCCCTGGTGCCGCCGGTATGCCAGGTATGCGGCAGTGACAAAGTGTCACGGCGCTCGTCACGGGAAGGCCAAGTTGTGGCCCGGGAAACCGCGGCCGATAAGCCTAACCCGCGTCTGTACCGCTAACTGATTGCGGTCCGCCGGTGGGCGGACAACCTTAAACGACAACGCTTAAAGCGAAGAGGAGACGGTAATGAGTATATCCTTCAATGGGATTCGCGATAAAGCCACCTTCACAGCCAGCAGCCTGACCTACGGTACGGATGAGGGCAAAGTGTGCAAGGTGACAGCCGACCAGACCGTTGGCCTGTGTGCCGACGACGACCGGTTTCATGGGGTGATCGAGACCATCGAGCGGGACAACGCCGTGTGCGTGGTGCGCAAGACCGGTTACTACACCCTGGATTACACCGGCACAGATCCCGCTGCCGGGATCGTGAAGTTCTCCGCCGATAGCGCCGGCGGGATCAAGCTGGACAACACCAATGGGTCCGAGTACCTGGTGGTCGATGTGGATACAACCGCTAAAAAAGTGACCCTCTTTTTAGGGTAGCACAGGAGGAACCATGAGCACAGAGTTGAAACGAATGAAACTGGAACTGG
>SDBU01008871.1_pt1 | contig 11359 bp, 12 predicted proteins | sample 2277071 | NCBI WGS metagenome assembly SDBU01 (sample SAMN10397929, study PRJNA504765) | marine sediment metagenome | isolation source: marine sediment core GS08_GC12, 126 cmbsf | place: Arctic Ocean: Gakkel Ridge, Loki's castle | collected 2008 | reverse complement strand
AAGAAGAGCTGGTGTACGTCTTCACGCGGTCAGTGTGGGGCAAAGGCTATGCCACCGAGATGGCTGAGGCGCTGAAAGCACACGCCTTCGAGCAGATGGGGCTGCAGCGACTCATAGCACTCATCGAGCCGGAGAACGAGGCATCGAAGAGAGTGGCGGTCAAGGTGGGTATGCGCCTGGAAAAGGAAGTGGTCCGACCCGGCGGGGCAGTACGGCGGGTGTACGCGGTCGAGACTCAGGGGGACAGCCAGGCGGCCCTTCCAGCAGCAGTCACGCGAATCGAAGGAGAAAGGACCAGGCGAGCGTCGCTTCCGGGCGCGCGCGGAAGCCGAAGCATGAGTAGACTGGGCGGCCTGAGGGCACCTCAGCCACCAGAGGCGCGCCACGAGGAGGATCTTCTGCGATTTCTGACTAAGGGAGGGGAACAAAGGGACATGCCGTTGTGGAGAGGCTGATCACATTCAGGAGCGGGCTTTTTCAACACCCTCCTGGCACTCACGGTTGCGCTATGTAGATTATTGCTGTAGACTGTGGGATGGTCTTGGCTCCTTCACCCTATGGTGATAGTGCCATACGATGCTCGTTTGGGGATTCGGAGCGAGGCGCTCGTAATGGGACCAAAGGAGTTCTGGAGCTCTTGAAAGACACTCTTATGGCTGGAGGAGATATGTTCGTCAAGCAGTTTCGCATGGGCGGAGATCGCAATTTCGGTTACCTGGTTGCCGACGAGAAAACGCGGAAGGCGGCCGTGGTGGACCCGTCGTTTTCTCCGGAGACTATCGTCGAGTTCGCACGTGAGAATCAGTATGAGATCGCGTACGTGTTCAACACCCACGCTCACTACGACCACTCCAATGGCAATAGCGTCATGGAGACACTGACGGGGAGGTCGCCGCTGCTGTTTCGCTCAACCGATCTTGGGAGTGGCATTGTCGTCACACACGGTGCGGGATTTCCCCTGGGGGATCTGGAGATCGAGGTCGTTCACACGCCCGGACATACCGAAGACTCGATCTGTATTCTGGTGGGGGATGCCCTTTTCTCTGGTGATACGTTGTTTGTCGGCAAGGTGGGAGGAACGGACTTCGGTGAGAGTGCCCGGGCCGAATATGAATCGCTTCACCAGAAGCTCCTTACGCTACCAGACGATACTCGCGTTTTCCCTGGGCATGATTACGGTACCGCGCCCGAATCCACGATTGGCCAGGAACGCAGGACAAACCCGTTCTTGCTGCAGCCAGATTTCGAAGCCTTCGTACATCTGAAGCGGAATTGGCTGGCGTACAAGGCTGAGCATGGAATAGCATGATCCCTTGGTATGAAAGGAGCTTTGGGCGAGAGTATCTCAATCTATATGCGCATCACACTGTATCTGAGGCGAGATCAGACGTCCGGGCCATCGTTAAACTGATCTCTCCCCCGAGGGAAGAGCCGCTATTGGATCTGGGTTGTGGGGCAGGCAGGCATCTGCTGGCCTTGGTCGAACTCGGTTTCACCAAGCTCGTGGGGCTGGACCTATCGGAGGAACTCCTCGCGGTTGCTGCCGAGCGGCTCTCCCTGGGTGATGACGCATGCGGTCGAGAGGTCCGACTGATTCGGGCTGATATGCGTGACATTCCATTCGAGGACGAATTCGCCACGGTGCTGTCGCTTTTCACTTCCTTCGGCTACTTCGAGAAGGATGAGGAAAACGAAGCGGTGCTCACGGCCATCTATCGGTCCCTCAGGGCTGGAGGGACCTTCCTGATCGATTATATGAACCGTGATCTGGTGATAGCCAATCTGGTCCCCAGAGATGAGATGACCATCTCGGACAGGTTTGTGCGGACCAGTCGTTGCCTGACGGACGATGGCCGGCGGATCGAGAAGACAACTACCATCACCACCAAAGCTGGCGCGAAGCGTGAGTTTCACGAGTCGGTCCGGCTCTACTCCATGCCCGAAATGCGGCAGATGCTGACGGTCTCCGGATTCGTACACATCCGCAGCTATGGGGCGCTCGGTGGGGAGCGCCTTGGGGCTGAAAGCGCGCGGCTGATTATGGTGGCAGAGAAGAGGGAACGATGATCACCAGAGTCAGGCTGCGAGATCTGCCTTCGGTGGCAGGAAACCGGCTCTATGTGGATTATGTGACTGGCTCGGGCACTGCCGCCAGTTTCTTCACCCATGCACCGCTGGACTTTGGCGCTGCTCTCAAGGATAGGCGAGAGTACAACTATCCGCGGGCGTATGTCTGTCGTCGCCTGGCTGAGTACAACCAGAAACTGGGTGCGCGCCCGGCGGCCATGGCCAACATCGATGCCCTGGAGGGGTCTTCTGCCTTCTGCGTGATAACCGGGCAGCAGGCGGGGTTTTTAGGTGGTCCTGCGTATACGGCATACAAGACTATGACCGCGATTCGGCTCGCCAAGAAGCTGCAAGAGGAACTAGGCGCCATCTTCGTGCCTGTGCTCTGGCTAGCTACGGAAGACCACGACTTCGGCGAGATCAACCACGCATTCTGGCTCAAGGATGATGGTGAAGTCGGCAGGGTCAGGTTCTCCTGGGAACACGAAGGGCGTCCGATTTCGGATCTTCCCGTCACCGATGAGGTGAGGCAAGCCTGCGACGAATACTTCCAGCACGTCTTTCCGTCTGGGAAACGGTCTGCACTCGAGGATCTGTTTTCCGCCAGGGAGAGAGAGAACTTCAGCACGTGGAACGCGCGCACCTGGTCACAGCTTTTCTCGCGGCTTGGTTTAGTGATCGTCGAACCGCGGATACTTCGCGACTGCGCCACTGACTTCTTTGCCTTTGCTATGGAGCAGGCTGGCGACGTCGCGCATCGGTTGATCGACGTTTCGCAGAAGCTTGTCGTGGCTGGCTACAAGCCTTGGTTGACCTCGGCGCAGTCGGGGCGACTGTTCACGCTTGATCCCATGGGGAAGCGCGTCAGAACGGATGATTCACAGGAGCACTCACGTCGAGTTCGGGAGCATCCGGAGCTCTACTCTACCGACGCGGCTCTTCGTCCTCTATTCGCTGACGCGATGCTGCCCGTGATAGCCAGTGTGCTTGGGCCGGGCGAAACTGCCTATCAGGCCATGCTTCGGCCCCTCTATGAGCTCTTTGACCTGCCACAGCCGCTGCTCTTCCCACGAAAGAGCTACACCATCGTGGCACAAAGCGAAGCTGAGAGGTTGGGACGCTATGGAGTTGCTGTTGCTGATGTTCTGACTGAGCGACTAGAGATAGATGCCGTGATGCGAGGCCTGGCGCCACCGGAGGAGTTGGAGATGTTCGACTCGGCGAGTCGCGGATTGGAAGCTGCGCTCTCACCGCTCCGTTCCTATGCGGAGGGTGTTGACCCTACACTGGGCAAGAGTTGGGCGCAGACGCTGGCGCGATCGCAAACCAACCTCGACAAGCTCGCCGCACGTGTCGGAAGGGCTCGTTTGAGTCGCTTGGGGTTGTCCCGTGGGGAACTACGGGCCTTGAGCAATTCCTTGTTGCCAAGAGGTCGACTTCAGGAGCGGGTGTTCCCGCTGCCGCATTTCTTGAGCAGGCACGGAACGGAGTTCCTGGAGGAATTGCTCTCGGCAGGGCGATTGGACGACTTTTCACATCAGGTGCTCACTCTGGAGGAGAGAGATGTCTGATGTCGACGTAATGGCTTTCGGAAGCCACCCCGATGATGTGGAGATTGGTTGTGGCGGGACGTTGATCAAACTGAGTGACGCAGGCTTCTCCGTGGTGGTTGTGGATATGGTACGTGGAGAGCTAGGGACTAGAGGGACGGTCGATGCGCGCGATCAGGAGGCGAAGGCCTCGGCCAAGATCATTGGGGCGATGGCGCGAGAGAACCTGGGCCTGGAGGATGGCAATATCCACGTCAGCAACGAATCCAAGAGGAAGGTAGTCGAGGTGATCCGCGAGTATCGCCCTCGCTTGGCATTGCTGCCCTACCATGAGGATAGGCACCCGGATCATTATCACGCCAGCCAACTGGCCTACGAGGGCATCTTCCTGGCGGGTTTGGGTAGGTACGACACGGGTCAGAAAAGCTATCGTCCTCCAAGGATCGCGTATTATGCTGGGTGGTACGAGTTTGATCCAACGTTCATTGTGGACATAACGGCACAGTTCGAACGAAAGATGAAGGCGATCTACGCCTTCTCCACGCAGTTTCAACCGGGAGACACCTATTATCAGCAGGCTGGGCTAACCTCACGCAACTACGACAAGGTGATTGTGGGCCGAATGACTCACTGGGGTTCAGCCATTGGTGTGGAGTATGGGGAGGGCTTCCTGATTCGGGGAGTGATGAGGGTGGAGAATCCCCTCGAAGTGGAGTTCTCATCCTTCTAGCGGTGATCACGGGGTATCATGTTCCTAGATACCTATAAGTGAAGGAGCACATAATGCGTATTGGGATAGCGTGCTATCCAACCCACGGTGGCAGTGGAGTTGTGGCAACGGAACTGGGTAAGCATCTGGCCGAACGAGGCCATGAGGTGGCTTTCATCAGCTACGCCTCCCCGCTGCGGCTAACAGAACTTCCTCCGAGGGTCAGCTTCCACGAGGTCCAGATCTCGGAGTATCCTCTCTTGAAGAATTTCCCCTACACGCTGGCACTTGCCTCAAAGATGGCGGAAGTTGCGCGGATGAAGAAGCTGCAAATCCTACACGTGCACTACGCCATTCCCTTTGCCGCCGCCGCACTACTGGCTCAGCAGATTGCCCCGGAGCTAGATCTCAAGGTCGTGACGACCTTGCACGGCACCGATGTGACCCTGGTTGGCAGCAACCCATCATTTCAACCTATCACTGCTTGGACGATCGAGAAATCGAACGCCGTCACGGCAGTATCTCGATTTCTGAAGGAAGAGACCTATCGGCAATTTTCGGTACGTAAGGAAATTGATGTCATCTACAACTTCGTGGACCCCGAGCGACACGAGCACCCGATCCCGGCCTGCGTTCCGGCCCGCGCTTGCCCTGACCAGTTCACCTTGATGCATATCTCCAATTTTCGGCCGGTCAAACGCGTCGGTGACGTGATCAGGATATTCGCTCTCTGCCTGAAGAAACTGGATGCACGGTTGATAATGGTTGGGGACGGGCCTGACTCCTATTATGCGTCACGGTTGGCAGGGGAGCTGAATGTCTTGGACAAAGTGGATTTCATCGGCGTCGTTCCGCGAATTGCACCTTTGGTGCAGGCGGCCAATTTGCTACTGCTTCCCAGCGAGGCCGAAAGTTTTGGATTGGTGGCACTTGAGGCGATGGCCAGTGGGGTGCCGGTCATCGCCAGTGATGTGGGCGGTCTCCCGGAGGTTGTTGAGCATGGGGTTTCGGGATACCTTGCGCCGGTGGGAGATGTTGACAAGATGGCCGAGTACGCGATTGAGATCCTGTCAAGCCGCTCGACCTCCAGGGCGTTCTCCCGCAGTGCCCGTCAGCGCGCGGTTGAGCGCTTCGATTATCACGATATCGTCCCTCAGTACGAGGCGGTCTATCAACGGGTTCTGGAGTAGTGGCGTATGGCAGAGAGTCTCAAGACCCGGTTCTAACTTCGCTGGGGCTGGCATCAGCATTGATGAATCTCTATGATCATGGCTGGCTGCCCGTGCCGCCCCACCGCAATGAACGCAAGAGCAGAGAACCATGGACGAGCTGAATAGAGACTTCTGGAACAACGCATTTCGCCGAGATCCAAGCCATGTGGACGTTGCTGATCAGCTTCTTGAAGCGGAGATGGAAGACCTTGAGCCTGGTACGGCATTGGACCTTGGCTGCGGTTCGGGCACGAATGTCCTGAAGCTTGCCAGGCGCGGGTGGTGCGTCACAGGAGTCGACTGGGCCGAGCGCGCCATCAAACTCGCCACGCAAGCCGCGACAGTTCAGGGCCTCGGCGCCACCTTCATCACTGCCGACATCACGGAATGGAGGCCTCCCCGTACGTTCGATCTGGTCATCAGCACGTATGCACTGCCGGGGGGCGACATGAGCCGTCGCGCTCTTCAGACCGCTGTCGCCGCCCTCGCCAACGGTGGGACTCTTATTGTGGCCGAATGGGATCGTTCCATGAGCGAAGTCTGGGGTTTCGAGGAAGATGAACTTCTGACCCCGGATCAGATTGTCGCGCTGCTTCCAGGGCTGGAGATCGAGAAGGCTGAAGTGAGACATCTCGAGGACCCATTTCCGTCACCCGATGACCCGAGGAGGCATGCGGGCTCGACTGCAAACGTCGCCTTCGTACGCGCGCAGAAGCCAAGGCATGAGTAGATCGGATGGCCTGATGGTACTTGAGCCACCGGAGTGGGTTATGCGACAATAGGGAGGTTGAGTTGAGCAATCCGACTACCGGGGGGACACACTCCTCCACACTGGACGGGATCGGGTGGAGAGCCTCCGGAAGGGCAGGCGCAGTTGCCACCGGAGGGAGCGCCGCAGTCTGCGCTGGCATTCAGATGCTCGAAGAAGGAGGTCGTGCGGCCGATGCAGCAGCCGCCACGCTTCTCGCTCTCAGCATAACAGACTATGGATCCTACTCCATCGGCACCGAGATAGCACTCATTATCTACGACGCAAGCAGGAAAGATGTGAAAGTCTTGTGCGGGCTTGGCAGTGCCCCGCTCGACCGGAAAGCCGTGGAGTGGTACTACAAGAATGGGATCCCTTCCCAGGGGAGCACTGCGGCCTCGCCTGTTCCCGGGGCCGTAAGCCTCTGTGTGGCCATCATCAAACAGTATGGGACCATGACCTTCGAGCAGGTTGTGGCACCATCGCTTGCACTGCTCGATGCCGGGGGGCAGGATTGGTACGATGAACTGGCCGTGACCTTCCGCAGACTCGTCGAAACAGAAAAGGAAACGCCCGGTTCACGGGAAGAGAAACTGCAGGCGGCCAGAGACCGCTTCTATAAGGGAGACATCGCCGATGAACTGGTCGCCTTCTACACCAACGAGGGGGGGCTTCTTCGCAAGGCTGACCTTGCCGCCCACGTGACTCGTATCGAGGATCCGGTGAGCGTTCAGTATCGGGGCTATACCGTATACAAATGCGACACCTGGACTCAGGGGCCCAGTCTCTGTCAGACTCTTCGTCTTCTGGAGGGATTCGATCTCATCGGAATGGGGCATCTTTCCGCGGACTACATCCATGTACTGGCAGAGGCCTTGAAGCTGGCATTCGCCGATCGCGACGAGTACTACGGGGATCCGCTCTTCGTAGACGTGCCGATGCAGGAGCTTCTTTCTGATCGCTATACACAGCTCCGCCGTCCCCTGATCGACATGGCCACTGCGTCGATGGACGCCCGCCCCGGTGACCCTGTCCACATGAAGGCGCTCAAGGGCCCGGGCACATTTCGGCCCGGAGCGGGGGGTACGGCTACGTGCGTCGTTGCCGATCGTTGGGGGAACCTGGTAGCGGCGACTCCCAGCGGCAACGGCCCTTACACCGTCTGTCGCGAGTTGGGAGTGGCACACGGCAACAGGCTTCGGAGCTTCAACACGACACCCGGTCATCCTAACCGTATCGAACCCGGCAAACGGCCACGCATCACTCTCACCCCCACCCTGGTCCTCAAGGATGGCAAAGGAGTGATCGCCATCAGCGTTGCGGGCGGCGATCTGCAGGACCAGACTACCCTGAATATCCTCCTCAACCACATCGAGTTCGGAATGATGCCGGACGACGCTGTGACAGCGCCGTGGTTCTCCACAGGACAACACCAGGACTCATTCAACCCAGATCCGCAGCGCCAGAGGACACTCGGCGACCCGGGATCTCTCAATGTCAATGCGGCAGTGAGTCAACGAACCCTGGAAGAACTCGCGGCCCGAGGGCATAGGGTGAAGACAGAAACCAGGCGCATCGCCGCACCTGTCATGCTCTACTTCGATCATCGCAGTGGGTTGGTGCACGCTGCCGGTGACCCGAACGTTGGCCGGCATGCAGCCGCACTGGATGCGGTGACTCAGACGTCGTGAGCGCGAGGTCCCGGACAGTCGAACCTGGCTCGGAGCTACCGGGAACACGCTGATCGGTAGAGACGTTCCGTGAAACGTCTCCACCCGTGGGTCGAGGCAATGAGACTGCGCATCTTGCTGTTGATTCTGCTTCCTCCAATCCTACTCTTCCTGTGGGCCCCACTTCCGCATCCCTTTCCCCCCGCACTGAGCGCAGGGCGAGATCAAATGTCAGCCATAGTGACTGGTATACTGGGAATAGGCTACCTGATTGGCCTGGCCGTCTACGTGACTTCCTCGTTCCGGAGAGCAGGTCGCGTTCTGGATCCTGTTCTCACTTCGACGGGGCTGGCATCCGAGAGTTACCTGGTGTTTGGAGGACAATACCGTGGTGTAATTGAGGGGCGGCAGGTGGAAGTTTGCCTCGTGCCATCGCAAGGGATTAGGCCTGCGCTGCTCAACATTCACGTGAGCGCCAAGCTTGGCGCGAGAATGGCTATCGGGCAGCGGAGGCCATTGCTGGATTGCAGAGACTGTGCGCGTCTGGAGGTGGCCGAATTGGGTCTGGGTCCCCTACAGGTCTATGCCCAAGAAGAGGAGCGCTCTCGTCGTCTGCTGACAAGCCCAGCGAGTAGAGAGGCATTGACACGGGTGATGGAAGCTCAAGAAGAGCATGGTTTCAGGGAGATCTACTTTCAGCCAGGAAGGGTGTGGTTGCCAGCTCATCCTCACCGGATGACGGAGGAGCTCTTCCGGCAGTGGCTCGAAGACGTATTGGCGTTGGCTGAGACAGGTGAGGAGGCGTTTGAGTCCTTGACTTGATTCAGTACTAGCCCTGCGGGCTGTGGCGGTAGCTCTCGACTGGGAAAAGGGAGGCGGGGTATGAGGACTACCATCATTATCAAAGCGTTCCTCATTGGAACGGTTCTTTCGGTCGCGGCTGGCTTGGTGATAGCAGGCATTGTGTGGTTTCTTCAATGGCGGTCGCTGAGGAGCAACCGCCCGGAAGGAGAATGTGCGATGAAAGTATCACGTGCTGCAGCAGTACCCTGGCCCTTCGATCGCTACTTCCGAGTGGCCTGGTATTCAGAGTGGCGGCGCAGTTTCGTGGCGGGGAACATCTCTGAGCGATGGGTGTTTCCAGTTGTCCCAATGTGTTTACCTCGCCTGCGTGATCGTTCGGCTTGACTTTCCGCGGTGACCGGCATATGATCTCTGTGCAGCGGGCACAATGCGCACTTACGCTGTTCGCACGTACAATGGTCCTTTCGCACCAGGACCGTTTCCTTTCTGAGTGAATCCAGACCTTGGAATGAGTTGACAGTCGCGAGGAGGGCACCATGTTGAAGCGGGTTCATGAGCACATCGTCAGCGAGCTGCAGCAGAATGCTCGCACGGATACGATCTTCGTCGTGACGGCAGTGGTATTCAATCTTGTCGTCCTGGGAATCAACTCTGCAGTTGCGGCAGAGGCAGCGTCGGCCAACGCGAATCCATCAAACGACCTGATACTCGCGGTCTTCATCATCATGAGCCTCTTGGTCAATGGCATAGCTGTCATGGCGCTGAACTACGGGAAGCAGTGCCGAGACAAACTACTCAGCGGTCTTCTGGCTATGTACGCTGACAATGATGTGGCCCAATACTACGATTCCTCACTGCTGACAGGTTATGGCAAGCGGTATCTGCTCTTCACGGGGGTCATACTCTGTCTTGCTCTCACCAGTATGCTGGTGCCGCTCATCATCCGCGTCACGTAGTCTCGCCCTCTCAGCCCGACCGCCTCAGCGCCGGGCAACAGTGCCAGACTACGACTCCTCTCTCCCGAGCTCAAGTCCGCCGCGCCTGGGACAGCCGCTCCCGCCGTTCAGAGTACGTGACAATTTGCCGAGGCTCAGGACGCGACCCTGTCGGCAGGTCCCGAATGAAGCACTACTATCAGCTTGTCGCCACCATAGAGCGATGCTACAATACACTGGATTGTGTTCCAGCGCCCAAAAGGAGTAGACACAATGGGCAATCGCTACGCCGATTGGCTCCGCCAGGCAACGGCCGATCTTCGCCACGCCCGTAATGCACTAGAAGACGGCGATTTCGAGTGGAGCTGTTTTGCAGCGCATCAGACGGCTGAGAAGGCTCTCAAGGCAGTGTTCCAGAAGCTGGGCATGGATGCCTGGGGACATACGGTAACGGCCCTGATCGGCAATTTCCCAGGGGATGTACAGCCCGCCCAAGCGCTGGTCGACGGTGCAAAGACACTCGACAAGCACTATATCCCCACCCGTTATCCCAACGGGTTCGACTCAGGTGCGCCGACCGACTTCTATACGGCAGGGGAAGCCCGGCAGTCCATCCACTGCGCGGAGGAAATCCTTGAGTTCTGTCGTCATCAAATCAGTTGATCGGGGCGCCATCTCTCGTGCGGTTGATGTCTATGTGGATCGCCTGCGCGCGGAGCATCCGGAGGTGGATCTGACCTTGACCCTGACCTGTATCCCCTACCAGGGCTACGAGGCCAAGTACAAGAGCGCCTTTGATGCCGGCAAGGGCCGCCTCTTTGCCTTTTCTCCTGCTGAATCCAATCTCCTTCGCAATATCGGCAAAATTATTTACCACATCGGCATTACCCTGGCTGAAATCAATTATTGGCGTCAGCAGCCGTTCTCCAAGATTAAGAACATGGCGGACTATGAACGGGGATGCTTGAATCAGTGGGCAGGTATATCTAGCCTTCAGTTGTGTACGGCTAGCGGACATTGGCCCATTATCCAACCTCCAGCATTAATAAAAGACAAGAGAAAAATAAATTTTTAGTTGATAGAGAAATTTATTGTAATTTTTATAACATAGTGTATATTTGATAGTGTAACCAATTTATAACCGATTTAGAAGGGGGAGGTTATGCTTGCCTAGAAAAGAATTATTCCTACAAGCTGTTAAGCATAGATACAGTGAAGACAATGATGGAGAAGCCACACTTACTCTCAAGGTTAACTTGAAAGATAAGCTAGTGGCTTTTGCTATTCCCACGAATAAACTATTGAACATAAGGGTGAGCGAAAATGAATAAAACCATTAGCAAGGTTAATCACGATAAGAAGGGAAGGTTTGTAAAAGGAAGTTGCCCTAACCCTAAAGGGAATAACCAGTTCACCTCAATCGTTCCATTGATAGAAGCGCTTAAAAAGCGTGGTATAAGGCAGAAGCAGACTTTTTGGGATATGGTAGCTGAAAAGGCCTGGATAAGTGAAACCGTTTTAATAGCTATATTGAAAAAGGTGTTGCCCGATAAACTACAAGGAGAAGGATTTGGCGGAGACAAGTACATCTTCATTGTTAAAGACGCCCCCAAAGGACGCAATCGTAATAGAATCCAAGTTCCAGCCACACCAGAACCAGCAGAT
>SDBU01008870.1_pt1 | contig 11359 bp, 10 predicted proteins | sample 2277071 | NCBI WGS metagenome assembly SDBU01 (sample SAMN10397929, study PRJNA504765) | marine sediment metagenome | isolation source: marine sediment core GS08_GC12, 126 cmbsf | place: Arctic Ocean: Gakkel Ridge, Loki's castle | collected 2008 | reverse complement strand
GTCAGCTCAGGGCGAATCCCCCTCTCAAAGCGCATAGAGGCTTCACTGGTTAACCATAGCTTGCGGCTGGTATGGTGAATGCTTGCCGGGTTAAAATTGGCTGATTCCAGCAGTATGGAGTTACTCTGCTCGGTTACCTCACTGTCAGCACCACCCATAACTCCAGCAATAGCTACTGCCCGCCCCTCATCAGCAATAACCAGCGTGTCCGGAGAGAGAGTTCGCTCTACCTCATCCAGGGTAACTAAGGCTTCACCATCACCAGCCCGGCGCACAATAATCTTCCTGCCTCTAATCTGATGATAGTCAAAGGCGTGCAGGGGCTGCCCGTATTCCAGCATAACATAGTTAGTAGCATCCACGATATTATTTATCGGGCGCATGCCACAGGCTAGTAACCGCTGCTGCATCCAGGTTGGGGATGGAGCTACCTTTACCCCGGTGATTAGGCTAGCACTATATCTGGGGCAAAGGTCGGGAGCGACGATTTCTATTGATATTTGCTGGCTAGCAAGCGATACCCCTTCGCCATAACTAACCTCGGGAAGATGCACGCTCTGCCCGGTGAGGGCAGCAACCTCTCTGGCAATCCCTATCACCGAGAGGCAATCAGGGCGGTTTGGGGTTACCTCTAAGTCAAGAACAACATCACCAAGGTAGTCAGCCAGCGGAGTGCCAACAGAAGCCTCAGCCGGCAACACCATAATTCCCTCGTGACTGTCCGAGATGCCCAGTTCCTTTTCCGAGCAAATCATGCCATTGGAGGCAATCCCGCGAATCTTGGCTGACTTCAAGCGGAATGGCTGCCCGCTGTGCCCATCTATGAGTTGAGCTCCGACATAGGCGAAGGCTATCTTATCACCAAGCCTGAGATTTGGTGCCCCACAAACAACTGTCTGCCTCTCTGTGCTCAGGTCAATGGTAGCTAGACTAAGATGGTTGGCATCAGGGTGAGTGTCAATAGCAATTACTTGACCAATAACTATATTTTCCCAGTTACCACCAACCGCCTCTATCCCCTCGACCTCAATGCCAGCCATGGTCAGCTTGTTGGCTAAATCAGCTAGGGGCAGGGAGACAGTTATATGTTCCTGAAGCCACTTTAGTGAGACCTTCATCTTTAGAACTGCCTTAAGAACCTGAGGTCACTACCATAAAAGAGCCTAATATCATCAATTCCATAGCGGAGCATCGGCATCCTGTCAACACCCATACCAAAGGCAAAACTGGTATAGACCTTGGGGTCTATACCGGCACGCTCAAGCACCTTGGGGTGAGTCATGCCAGCGCCCAGAATTTCAATCCAGCCGCTGCCACTACACAAACGGCAGCCGGCACCGTTGCAGACCAAGCATTCTATCGCCATCTCAACACCGGGCTCGACAAAGGGGAAATAATCGCAGCGGAAGCGAACCCTTCTCACCTCCCCGAAGAAGCGACGGGCAAATTCATAGAGCGTTCCCTTCAGGTCAGCCATGGTAATCCCCTTATCAACGACTACTCCATCAACCTGATGGAACATCGGGGTATGGGTGGCATCACTAGCCTCATAGCGATAGACCTTACCTGGCTCAACTACTCTTATCGGGGGCTGCATGGTCTCTATCATTCTAGCCGTTACTGACGTAGTGTGAGTACGCAGTAGCATAGGTCTTTCGCCATCCTCAGTCTCAAAATCAACCCAGGATGTTGCCATGGTATCACGAGCCGGGTGCTCCTTAGGGATGTTCAATGCCTCAAAATTGTAGGAGTCCCATTCAACCTCAGGACCCTCCACTACCTGGAAGCCCATAGACACAAATATGTCACATATCTCATATATCGTTTGTGTAATCGGGTGCAAGCCGCCTACGGGAAAGGGATGACCGGGCAGGGTAACATCTATCGCTTCCTGCGTGGCAATTTCGCCTAGCTGTTTTTCCCTGATAACCTGCTCTTTTTGCTGCAGATTATCCTCCATGAGGGCTTTAGTCTGGTTAGCGTAAGCGCCAACAGCCTTCCTCTCATCTAAGGGTAGTTGAGACAAACTGCGTAGAACCTTAGTTAGCTCGCTCTTCTTACCCAGATAGTGAATCCGCCAAGATTCCAATTCCTTGACGCTGCTAATGCTTTCCAACTCCCGCAGGGCGTTTAACCTCAGTTCTTCAATCCGCTGTAACATATTCATGCCTTTAGTGGGAATTATTTATTAACCTCTCCCCCTATTGTTTAAAGGGGCTTCGCCCCTTTATCTCACTTAGCTGTCTTGGATTATAGGTTATCAATACCAAAGGGGTCAAGGGAAATGCAGTGTGTTCAAGGTAAAAAGTCCTGCTAAAGAGTGTTCCCCATTAGGTAACAGGTTGGGATAATCAGGTATCTAATTGATGGTGAAGCCCTTTTTAACCTCTCTTCAAAGGGGGGAATTAAACGAACGAAGTTGCTAAACCTCTTTTAGTCCTGGGCTTTACCTTTAGCTACGGTCACCAGGTTAACAAAGGTTTCGGGGTCTCTAACTGCCATATCGGCGAGCATCTTACGATTAACGCCAATCCCCGACTTTCTCAAGCCATCCATGAATTGACTATAATTGAGTCCTTGCGCTCTGGCAGCAGCGTTAATCCGCAAAATCCAGAGTCGCCTCATATCGCCCTTCCGCTCCCGGCGGTGACGATAGGCATAGCTCAGTGCCTTTAGCATAGACTCGTGAGCCCGGCGATAAAGGCTGTGCCTAGTTGCCCGGTGCCCCTTGGTCAAGCCTAGCACCTTCTTATGTCGGCGATGTGCGGTTACTCCTCCTTTTACTCGTGGCAAGATGTCCCCCTTATAGATTGTTTACCAACCCCTCACCCTTTAATCCTCTTACCGAACGCCCCCCATTTACTTAACACCGTATGGTAAAAGCCTTTTTATCCGAGTCTTATCACTGGGACTTATCGGTATTGTCTCATCATAAAGACGCTTTTCCCGGTTCGCCTTCTTGCGGCGCAAGTGGCTTTTCCCAATCTTGACCCTCATAATTTTGCCGCTGCCCGTTATGTGGAAGCGGCTTTTTGCTCCCTTGTGAGTCTTAAGTTTCGGCATCTAGGTGTCTTCGCTCCCTTTTTTAGTTTTCTTAACAGTCGACGACAGAATCATGCTCATTTGTCTCCCCAGCATTGCCGGTTGACTCTCTGCCGAAGCTACCTCATTTAATGCTTCCAACATCCGCTGTAGTAACCTCCAGCCGATCTCAGGATGGGTAATCTCACGCCCGCGGAATATTACTACTACCCTAACCTTGTCCCCCTCACCCAATAACTTCTTCACCAGCCTTGTCTTAGCCTCAAAATCATGGTTATCAATCTTAGGTCGCAGCCGGACCTGCCTCAATAGTGAAACCCGCTGGCTTCTCCTTGCCTCACGTTCCCTCTTCTCCTGCTCATACTTGTATTTTCCGTAATCAAGAAGACGACACACTGGGGGTTCTGCCGTAGCCGCAACCTCAACCAGGTCAAGATTATGTTTCCTCGCTGTCTCCAGTGCTTGTTTCAAGGGCATAATCCCCAACTGCTCCCCCTTCTCCCCAACGAGGCGAACCTCTTTAGCTCTAATATTCTCATTGACACGCAGCTTCTTAATTATGTCCTGTTTTACCTCCTCCAAGCACTGGTATCTGTAGACACAAACAATAGCATATTATGCTATGTTAATCAAATTATACCCTTAAGTCGTTTGCCCTGTCCACTATAGCCATCCTGACAGTTTCTTTGAACCTATCAAAAGACTGGGATGATAGTTGCTCCCCACTCCGCAAACGAATGGAAACGGTATATGTATCTACCTCTTTGTCACCGACGATGAGCATGTATGGTATCTTATCAAGCTGCGCCTGGCGAATCTTAAGGTTTACCCTTTCTGACCGAGCATCAACTTCGGCACGCATCCCCTCCTTTTTAAGCCCCCCTTCCAGCTTATAAGCATAATCCAGATGGCGATCGGCAACTGGTATCACTACTACCTGAACTGGTGCTAACCACACCGGGAAAGCACCCCCATAGTACTCAATTAACGAGGCAAAAAAGCGCTCCATACTGCCTAGCACGGTGCGGTGTACCATCACCACCGAATGCTCCTGACCATCGTTACCGATATAGGTAACATCAAACCGCTGAGGCAGGTTAAAATCAACCTGGATAGTAGGACCCTGCCAACCCTCAAACTTAATATCTATCTTGGGTCCGTAAAATACACCCTCCCCCGGGTCTATATCATAGGCAACCCCGAGACGGGCTAGGGCTTGCCTCAATGTCTCTGTAGCCTCCTCCCAAACCTGGATTGTGCCGGCATACTTCTCTGGTCGTGTAGAAAGCAATACCTGGTAGTTGCTAAACCCAAAAGTCTCCATCATAAATAGAGCTAGATTTAATACCCCGGCTACCTCGTCTTCTAATTGGTCAAAGCGACAAAATATATGGGCATCATCCTGAGTAAAACCCCTTACCCGTGATAACCCATGCAGCACCCCGGAACGTTCATAGCGGTAAACGGTGCCCAGTTCGGCATAGCGCAGTGGTAACTCGCGGTAACTATGCAGCTTTGTTTTATAAATAAGAATGTGCCCCAGACAATTCATTGGTTTAACAATATATTCCTGCCCCTCCACCTCCATAGGGCTATATAGGTAATCACGATAGAATTCCCAATGCCCGCTGGTCTTCCACAAATTTAGTTTGGCAATATGAGAAGTATATACCATGTCATAGCCACGCTTTATATGCTCATCCTTCCAGAAATCCTCAATAACACGGCGGATTACTGCCCCCTTGGGGTGCCAATGAATCAATCCCGGACCAGCTTCTTCATGAATACTGAACAGGTCAAGCTCTCTGCCTAGCTTCCTGTGGTCACGCCGTGCTGCCTCCTCAAGTTTTCTCAGGTACTCTGCCAGAGCCTCATCTGTGTCAAAAGCAACGCCGTATATTCGCTGCAACATAGGGCGGCCCTCTTCCCCACGCCAGTACGCTCCAGCGATGCTAATCAGCCTGAAGGCTTTTATCTCCCCGGTAGAACTCAGATGAGGACCACGACACAAGTCGACGAATGAACCTTGCCGATACAGGCTGACTGTGTCATCTGGAATTTCACCAATTAGCTCCAGCTTGTACGGCTGAGTGGCGAACAGGCGGCGAGCCTCTTCCTTAGTCACCTCCTGTCTTACAAAAGGCAAATCGGAGGTGATTGCTTCCCTCATCTTAGCCTCAATAAGTGGCAAATCTTCGGGAGTCAGCGAGCGGGGCAAATCAAAGTCATAATAAAAGCCATTCTCAATAGCTGGTCCAATACCAAACTTGGCATCGGGAAAGATAGACTGGACCACCTCGGCCATAACATGAGCTGCCGAATGTCGCATTATCTGTAGCCGTTCGTCTTCAGTTATCGCCTTACTTTGGTCAACAGCCATAATACGCACTACTAAATGAGAGCATATTGATTATACCAATCACAAGCTATAAGTGCAATTGCCGAGGGCACCTCTCAATTGCCATCAGTTGCCACATTCAGCACCAAGGCGTTATAATATGCTCACATCCACATGATAACCAAGATTTTTCCTGTCCTGGCTCTGTCTGTCTTCTCCGCCATGCTAGGCGTTGGCATAATAGCACCACTCCTGCCCCTTTATGCTGAGGATATGGGGGCTACTGGAATTTGGCTGTGCATTGTCTTTGGTGCATTTGCTGCCTCCCGGACTATAGTGATGCCGGTTATCGGCAGACTCTCTGACCGCAGTGGCCGGAAGCTATTTCTCAGTATTGGTCTTCTTGCCTACGCTATCATTTCACTGGGCTATATATGGGCAGATAGCATCTCTCAATTAGCCTTGATCCGCTTGGTGCACGGTGTTGCTTCTGGCATGATTCTCCCTATTGCTCAAGCGTATGTTGGTGATATCTCGCCGCAGGGCGAGGAGGGCAAGTGGATGGGCTATTTTCATGCCGCCTTTTTCAGCGGTTTTGGCTTCGGTCCATTGTTGGGCGGGGTACTAACTGAGCACCTGGGAATGCCTTTTGCCTTCTCTACCATGGGTGGCCTTAATTTTCTAGCCTTTCTCGGGGTTATCCTTTTCCTTCCCGAGGTCAGTCCCCAGAAGCCGGCAACCAGTTCTAGCTCGTCTTTCAAGCAAATGAGAGCCAGCAGCCTGATTAAAGGGCTTTTCAGCCACCGGCTGTCATTTGCCATAGGCAGAGGTGCCTTTGCTACCTTCCTCCCCATCTTTGCCACGGTATATCTGAACTTGACAACGTCTCTTATCGGGGTACTGCTGGCAACCCAAATATTGCTAATGTCCCTGCTCCAAAGTATCTCAGGTAAAATCGCTGATAGATTCAACAGGAGGTCACTGGTAATTCTGGGAGGTATTATCAATATCGCCTTCTTGGCTTTGATTCCCCTGACATCTACCTTCTGGCAGCTAATGGGACTTTGTATCCTCGGCGGTTTTAGTGGGGCACTTTCCATACCAGCCGCCTCAGCACTGACAGTTGACGAGGGTAGAAAATTTGGCATGGGTTCAACTATGGCTCTAATTAACATGGCATTTAGTATCGGCATGGCGATAGGTCCGCTTATGGCTGGAGGAATTGCCGATTTAGCCAATATCGCCTCAGTCTTTTACTTCGCCTCAGGAATGTTGGTTATAGGAATCGGTTTATTTATCTGGTTTACCAGGCAAATATCCCCTTTAGAGCCGGTAATAGAAATAGGGCAAGTCTAGCCCCCAACTCAAGGTTAACGACAGCCAACAAATATTCAAGAAAAGAGAGAGCCAACCGATTTCTAATATCCCTGGTGGAATCTGCCCGCAGAAAGAGTATAATAATATAAGTGCAAATAGAGTCGGGCTAGAAAGGGCAAGCGATGGCTGTCATACCTAGAATCTGTATGACTGGGGGGTGAGTGTAGTGGGAATTATATTTCATAAGGAGCCACAACTGGAAAGACCAGAGCTAATTGCCGCCTGGCCTGGAATCGGCAACGTTGGCCTACTTGCAGTTGATACCTTAAGAGGGGCGGTGCATGCCGAGCAATTTGCTGAGATAGAACCCTGGGATTTTTTCTATCCCCATAAGGTTTCAGTATCAGATGGTGAACTCAAGAACCTGGAGTTTCCCAGCAGCAAGTTCTATTTTAAGAAGATGGAGCCGAATGATGTGATATTCTTCATTGGTGAAGCACAACCGGGGGAGGCAATAAAGGACTATCAAATGGCTAATCTCGTGCTAGATGTTGCCCTCCGTTTTGAATGCAGGAAAGTCTATACCGCCGCCGCTGCTGTTTCTCCAACTCACCATGCACTCAGACCGAGAGTTTGGGCAGTACCCAATCGGGAAGGGTTAATTGATGAGGTGAGAGGATACGCTAATACTGTGCTGATGGGTGAGATAGAAGGAAGGAGCGGTCAAGGCAACATAACCGGGCTTAACGGACTGCTCCTGGGGGTTGCCCGGAGAAGAGGTCTGGATGGTGTTTGCTTATTAGGCGAAATACCGGTCTATGTTGCTCAGCTACCCACGCCATACCCTAAGGCTTCCAAATCAATCCTTGAGGTTCTAGCCAGCAACCTGGGGCTTACGACAGACCTGACCAGGCTTGATGACCTTGTTCAAGAGGTGGAGCAGAATATTGAGGAGTTCTACCACAGATTCCCCGCTGAAGTCCAGCGAAGGATTGACCAACTAAAACAGGTTAGCTATCCCGAAGAGGAGAAGTCAGGGTTGATAACTGAGGAAGACAAGAAGGCAATTATACAGGAGATTGACGAGTTCTTTAAGAAGGGGGGAAAGGAACATTGATTGAGGGGCAGCCATATAAAATCTATAGACCGCCAGAGCTGCAAAACCCATCCCTAATCGTGGCTTGGAGCCAGGATGCTGGTCGATTGGGACCGAAGGTCGTTGATTTCTTAAATAAGAAGCTGGGCACACAAGATTCTGGGGAAATCGAACCGTGGCCCTTCTTCCATCTTGGGGGGGTCTCAATTGAAGACAATTTAATCCAATTTCCAGAAAGCACATTCTACTGTTGCCAGGAAAAGAACCTGCTAATCTTTAAGAGTGAAGCACCCGGCAAGGAGCATTACCGCTTCTTAACTACTATTCTAGATATTGCCCAAAACTATTATCGGGTGAAGGAGTTATATACCATTGGCGGCATCGTCTCGCTAATGGCTCATACCAATCCGAGAAGGATATTTGCGGTGGTTAATCAGCCAGAGCTTAAGAAAACACTACTACAATATGCTGTCGATACAGGTTTGGACTACAATACCCCTCTCGGTGGCAGGCCGACTATAAGCAGCTTCCTGTTATGGGGAGCTAAAAGGAGAGAGCTTGCCGGGGTAAGTCTCTGGGCAGAGGTACCGTTTTATCTTGCCGCTACTGAAGACCCGAGAGCTGGCAAACGAATGCTTGCCGTTCTGGATAAGCGATTTGAGCTGGGGATGGATTTGGCAGAGTTTGACCTAGTGATAGAAAAACAGAACGAGAAGATAGAAGAGTTAAAGCAGCAAAACGCCGCCATCAGCAAATGGGTAGAAATGTTAGAAAGAGGAATCATGCTTAGCCCGGATGAGAGTGAACAACTGGCAAAAGAGATGACCGAATTTTTAGAAAAACCAACCTAGATTTCTTGCCCTTACCCCAGCTCATCGGTTTCCCAAAGTGAGGTTGTTTAGTAAGGGGATGAAAAGGGGCAAATTATATGGGGCCCCCACAAAAACAAAGTTTTTGTGGGGTAAAAATCCCCTTTAACACATTCTCTTACCTCTCCCCTTATGAAGGGGAGAGGGATAAAGGTGAGGGGTTGGTAAACAATCTCCAAAGTTATTATTGTCCTGACAGTGAGCGTCATGTATAATTAGGGTATTCGTGACTTAGTTGACAGGTTAAATGGGTAAGGACAAAGCTTCACCAAACAGCCACCGAGTAGCTACCAGCGATGATATTGAAGTCTCCACCTATCTGGAGATTGCCAAGGAGATAGCTGGAGAACAGTCGGTTACGTCAAAGGAAGCCATATCTCCGGCTGAGCGCGAGGCGATAATTGTCATTGACTTCGGCTCACAATATAGTATGCTAATTGCCCGACGGATACGCGAGTGCCAGGTATATTGCGAGTTAGTATCCCATGATACCCCCTGGGAAAGGATAGCCCCGTTAAATCCCAAGGGATTTGTCCTCTCTGGAGGACCAGCCACTGTTTTAGACCCGGAGGCACCGCTAGCTCCAGCCTACATCTACGAGAGCCATTTGCCAATCCTGGGCATTTGCTACGGGATGCAGGTTCTCACCAAGCAGCTGGGGGGACAGGTTTCACTGGGAACAAAGCACGAATATGGTCACGCTGTCCTTCACCTGAGTGATATAGATTCACCACTATTTGCCGACTTGCCTTCTTCCTCCCCGGTATGGATGAGCCATGCTGATAAAATTGAAGAGGTGCCCCCTGGTTTCAAGTCTTTAGCCTATACTGAAAATTCACCCATTGCCGTCATGGGTAATGATGACGGAATATTCGGGCTCCAGTTTCATCCTGAGGTTGCCCATACCCCTGAGGGTAAGACCGTCTTGAAGAATTTCGCCTACCGGGTGTGTGGCTGCCAGGGAAACTGGACAATGGGCAACTTCATCAATGAGAGCATATCCAGGATTAGAGAACAGGTAGGCAACGGCAGGGTAATCTGTGCCCTCTCCGGCGGGGTTGATTCGTCAGTGGTCGCCAACCTTATCCATCGTGCTGTCGGTGACCAGCTTACCTGTATCTTTGTTAACAATGGACTGCTTCGCCGTGAAGAAGTGGAAAGAACCTTTAATACCTTCCGCTTAAATTTGGGCATGAATATTGCTTATGTTGATGCCAGTGAACGATTCCTTAACCGCTTGAAAGGAGTGACCGACCCCGAGATAAAGCGCAAGGCTATTGGAGACGAGTTTATCAAGGTATTTGAGGAAGAGGCTAATAAAATTGGCAAGGTTGATTTTCTGGCTCAAGGAACGCTCTATCCTGATGTTATTGAGAGCACTTCATCAGTAAGCAGTATCTCAGCCACGATAAAGACACATCATAACGTTGGCGGCTTGCCGGCTAAGATGATACTGCAGCTACTTGAGCCACTCCGCTACCTGTTTAAGGACGAGGTGCGCCAGGTAGGGCTGGAGCTAGGACTCCCGGAAGAGATGGTATGGCGCCAACCCTTCCCTGGACCAGGTCTGGCTATCCGTATCATTGGTGAGGTAACCAAGGAGAAGCTGGAGATACTGCGCTCAGCCGACTGGGTGGTAATGAACGAGATTAAAAAGGCAAGACTATACCGCCAGCTATGGCAGACCTTTGCCGTACTCACTGATGTCAAAAGCGTAGGGGTGATGGGTGATTATAGAACCTACGGCTATCTGGTTGCCGTCCGTGCCGTAACCAGTGAGGATGCCATGACTGCCGACTGGGCGCGCCTCCCCTACGACCTGCTGGCTCGGATTTCCAATCGCATCGTCAATGAAGTCCCCGGCATCAACCGGGTCGTCTATGATATAACCTCCAAACCCCCCTCAACCATAGAGTGGGAGTGATAATTAAAAGGAGGGGAAAATGGGTAAGAGAAAGTTCAAAATCGGGGATAGGGTGATAGGAAATAACAAAAAGGCGTCATTTGCGGGTAGGAAAGGCACTGTTGTTCGGTACATCGGGGAATACTCTCAATATGAAGTGCGCTTTGATGATGGCAGAACTGAGACCGTCTATTCCTGGTGGATAGACCCATACCTCCACCAACCATAGAACGCGAATAAGAATATGAAGACCATTCTTAAGATAGGTTGTGGAGTTCTGCTTGCTCTGGGTGTGCTCGGCATAATTGCAGTCGTGCTTATCGGGCAATGCCTGCCTTCGGCACCGGAAGCGGTAACGCCAAGTCCAGAACCACTACCACCTGCCCCTGAGAAGACGACACACAAAATAATAGAAGACCTTTCTTATATCAAAGTGATTGGCTTGGGATACAGTGATGATGCTGACCCTGAATGGGAAGGTATAGCTATTTACATTTTATGGTATGATAGCCAAAGTGAGCTTGTTTTCTTCAGGAATGTCACTACGTCGGTAAGCATAGAGATATTTACATATGAGATGGAATGGAAAACAGGGCAGAAAGAGATTATTAGATGTGTCTATCGAGGTGAAACGCAGTTTGATAGCTCAGGCACAGACATCAGGATACCATTTAACGATATAGACGCAAACCCAGATACAGACAAAAATTTCGGCACAGGCAAAGTGGTAGTTCACACACCCCAACAAGGTGATTTCTTAAATGAGTTCCAGGTACTTGCGCTATATCAAGAGC
>SDBU01008869.1_pt1 | contig 11360 bp, 10 predicted proteins | sample 2277071 | NCBI WGS metagenome assembly SDBU01 (sample SAMN10397929, study PRJNA504765) | marine sediment metagenome | isolation source: marine sediment core GS08_GC12, 126 cmbsf | place: Arctic Ocean: Gakkel Ridge, Loki's castle | collected 2008 | reverse complement strand
CCCTTCGGAATTCGGAATTTGCGCCTGCAAAAATACGCTGCTCTGATTTTTGCACTCCTTCCCTTCCTTCCCTTCCATCCTTCCACTCATCGACCAAATTTTACGGATTAAAACGAAAAACGAGTATTGAGAAATCCCTAATGAACTTCACAACAACATATTTTAACACGCTCTGCCTTCAAAATCAAATATTTTTTCTGATTGCCTAAATTTTGTACTTGACAATAAAATAAATTTATGCTACAACTATCGAGAAAGCTCTTATCTCTAATAGAAGCATACGGCTTTGAAAAGAAACCTATTATATCAGAACTAGCCAGTATGAAGTGAAATGGTAATTGGGTAAGAGCGACCTAATTTCCCAGTTACCAAATTACCAAATTACCTAATTATGCTTGACAGCACTGCAATTTGTGGATATAATAATTATGCAGACTATAGAAACCAAGTTTTTGGAAAAAACTTGGTTTCTGGACCGAAGGAGGAATTAATATGGAAACTATTGCAACAATTATGAAACGACGAAGTATACGCAAGTATAAACCTGAAGCAATACCAGAGAAAGATTTGGAGCAAATTCTGGAATCGGGGCGTCAGGCACCTTCTGCAGGTAATCGTCAGCCTTGGCATTTTGTCATTATCCAGGATAAAGAATTGAAACAGCAGGTTGCGGCAGCATGCAGTAAACAAACATGGATGGCGAACGCCGATGTTATCCTTGCTGGACTTGGCATTTCCGATGCTAGCAAAGGTACCAGCGGCCGTCTGTGGTATGAAGTGGATGTAGCGATTGCTATGCAAAATATGATTCTCGCGGCAACCAGCCTGGGATATGGTACCTGTTGGATAGGTGCATTTGATGAAAGTAAAGTGAAGGAACTGTTGGAGGTCCCCAAAGAGATGCGCGTTGTGGCGTTAACACCCATCGGGGTGCCAGATGCAAGCCCTGATGTGCGTCCTCGTAAGGATGAGATATTCTCAAGCGAGAAGTATGGACAACCGCTAAGATAAACGAACATGCTGTGGCTGTTCTGTAGCGCAAACTGTTTGCGTTACCACAGGAGGTTAAGACTATGCAGGAATCTATGTATAAGTACATGAAGTTAGGTATTGTTCACTTTATGGCATTTCCCGAAACCCTACGCGGTGAAGGAGCGATTGCAGAAACAGTCAGCAAAATTGCGGAGGATGATTTTTTCACCGCAATCGAATTGACCTGGATTAAAGACGCTGCGGAAAAAGAGAAGACTAAAGCGATACTCGAGTCTAGCGGCCTTGCTGTAGCCTATGCTGCGCAACCGGCAGTGTTGACAACGCCGTTGAATCCCAATTCACTTGATGAAGCAGAACGACAAAAAGCCGTAGATGTTCTCAAGGCAGAGATTAATAGCGCGTATGACATCGGCGCTGTCGGATTGGCATTCCTCAGCGGCAAGGACCCAGGTAAAGAGCAACGCGCGGATGCTACAGCGGCATTACTAGCGACAGTCTGTGAGCTTTGCGATTATGCGACATCTCTCGGTGATTTGAAGATTGTTTTGGAAACGTTTGACAGAGATATTGACAAAAAATCGCTCGTAGGGCCGTCGGATGAAGCGGCTGCATTTGCAGAATCTGTAAAGAGAGGGAATTTCGGGTTGATGGTAGATTTATCACATCTTCCTCTGCAAAATGAATCCCCACAGGTCGCGTTGGGCAATGTAAAAGACTATCTGGTTCACGCTCATATCGGAAATTGTATCATGAGGGACGCAGACCATCCAGGTTATGGAGATATGCATCCAAGTTTCGGTATTGAGGGTGGTGAAAATGATGTCGCTGAATTGACGGAATTTCTCGCAACTCTCTTCGATATTGGTTATCTTTCAGATGGAAAACAACCATTTGTAAGTTTCGAAGTGAAACCTTTGGAAGGTGAAACCAGCGAAATTGTTATCGCTAACGCCAAACGCAAGATGCGCGAGGCGTGGGCGCGGCTATAGTAATTAGGAAACTTGGAAATTTGGAAATTAGGTAATTTCCAAGTTTCCTAATTTAAGAGATAATGCGAAAGGAAAATTAATAATGTTCAACAAAATTTTTATTATAGTGTTTGTTTTGGCGTCAATAGCAGTATCTGCCTGGTATACACAGGAGGCGGAAGCTGGAGCCGTCACTAATGGCTTGGTCGCCTATTGGTCTTTTGATACGGCTACTATAAAAAAGGAAGTAGTTGAAGACGTTTGGGGAGATAGTGACGGCGAGATTATAGGTGACCCAACAATTGATAAAGGTAAAGTCGAAGATGCCCTTTTATTTGATGGAGATATTGATTACGTTTTTGTAGACTCGGAAACCATCAATAGGGACTATTCGGCGATAACTCTGGAGTGTTGGACATTCATAAATGCTCTGGACGATAGCTGGAACCGTATCATCTCTTTGGATGATATGCCAACCAATGAAAACGTTGTCACATTGTATTACGATGATGACGATAATCAGCACGGATTTTTTGTGAGAGCAAGTGGTAACAGTACTGATGCTGCTAAAGATTTGATTCAAGAAGATATCCCAATTGAAGAATGGCTTCACCTGGTAGGAACCTGGGATGGAAAGACTGCCAAATACTACGTAAATGGAAAATTAGAGATAACTCATTCTATATCGGGAACGATTAAAGGAGGTGGCCTGTTTCTTGGGATAGGTGAGCGTTCGGATGCGTGTAACTGCGATACCATCCAGGGATTGATAGATGAAGTTCGCATCTATGAAAGAGCTCTAAGTGAATTCGAAGTTAAACAGAACTATAAAGCCGTAGGACTTGCTGTCTCCCCCTCGACTCATAAGCTTAGCCTTACTTGGGGAGAAATAAAAGCTTCAAAGCTGGTTGACTGACATCAGGTTCTCCAAATTAAACATTCCATTCTAAAAATTGGTAGAGGCAAAGAGATTGAAGATTGTCTATTGAAGAATGAAGATTGAAAAGGCTAACAATCTTCATTCTTCATTCTTCAATCCACTCACCTTTGTGCTTCAACAATTATCAACAACTGGTCTCCTTTTATATTCTCCAATTTCTCTACCAGTCCGCTGGGCCAGTGAATCTGCAAAGTATCAACGATTTGTACGTTACCCAAGCCGAAATGAACGCGCATATCACTCTGGCAGAGAAAGCTAGAGCCGCTTTTGACCTCACGAGTCTGCGTTATCCCGCCGGCGACCACTTTAATTCGCGCCCCGATGCCGTCTCGGTTGCTTTTGGTACCTACCGTTTTTATCATAAGCCAGTGATTTTTATTGCCCACTTCATTTCTCAGTAGTGTAGGAGGTTGATTCAAATTGGTGACCAGAATGTCGATGTCGCCATCGTTATTATAATCTCCGTATGCTGCACCTCGGCTATCTTGTTTTACTTATAACCCCGAACCTGCCATTTTTGAGATGTCCGTAAAGGTTCCATCCTTATTGTTCCTAAAGAGTTGATTTTTTTGCGCGTAAACACCGATGGGGTCAACTTTATCAATGTTCTCATCAATATGTCCATTGGCGATGAAAATGTCTTGATAGCCATCATTGTCGTAATCTATAAAATCTACTCCCCATGAAAGAGATGGCAATGTCGCTTCTCCGAGTCCACAAACGTAAGTGACATTTGAAAAGAAGCCATCTTTTGTATTAAGGTATAAATTGTTTGTTTGGTCTTGAAAGTTGGTAATGATAATGTCCAAAGAACCATCATTGTTGTAATCCCCAAAATTCGCGCCCATGCCGTTAAATGCCACCCCGCTTTCACTAAAAGCGACACCTGCAAAAAGAGCGACATCTGTAAACGCGCCATCTGTATTATTGTGATAAAGAAAGTTGGGTGTTGTATCGTTGGATATAAGAAGGTCAGGAAATCCATCATTATCATAATCGCCCCAAACAACTCCAAACCCTTTGCCCTCTGGATTGTAAACCCCTGCACGTTCTGTCACATCTGTGAAAGTACCATCGCCATTATTTTGGTACAGGATGTCTGGAATACCCTCAAAATTTTCTGGGCCACTGTACATCAAGATTCCTTGCTGACGGGCTACGGTATTATTCTCAAATTGAAAATTTACATAATTTGCCACGTATAGGTCTAAATCCCCATCCCTGTCATAATCGGCAAATGCGCAGCCGGCCCCCCATCTTTCATCTCCCACACCGGCTTTCTCTGTTGCGTCGGAAAATGTCCCGTCGCCATTGTTGTGATACAACACATTGGGTCCAAAATTTGTAACATATAAATCCACAAACCCATCATTATCGTAATCTCCAATACAGCATCCCATACCGTAACTAGTATCGCCGACTTTAGATTTTTGGGTCACATCTGTAAAAGTCCCATCGGAATTATTGCGATATAACACATTAGTCGGAGGAACTTCTGACCGACCACCGGGCAAATCCGCGCCATTGACAAAGTAGATATCTAAATCACCATCGCTATCGTAATCAAAGAAGGCAGCGCCAGCGCCGGACGGCTCAAGATAATACTTTTTTTCGCTATTACTGCCATCAACATGCCGAAAGCTGATATTTGCCGATTTGGTTACATCCAGAAATCGAACCTGGTTGTTTTTCGCAGTGGCGCTTGAGACAAATAGAAAAGAGATTATAAGAAAATATGAAAAGGTTCGCGCCTTCATCATTGCTCTCCCATCGCCCTTTTGATGCGTCTGAGACCTTCTGGTCACTGGCGACGGCATCAAAGACACAACTGCTGTGAATCCTGCGGCAAAAATAGCACTCACCTGGGGTAAGCTGAAAATCGGCTCCCGTTGACGAATAGACAAAATGGGGTCGTACAGGAATTCGGAATTGTTTTTTTATTCCGAATTCCGCATTCCCAATTCCGAATTCCGTTCACGTGGCTATTACACTAAATCCATCCCTCAATAACAATGCAGTGGTCACTCCATTTCCTTGTCTTAGCGCGCCGGTGAATGTGCCATCGTAGATGTATCCGCAACCGCATGAAGGGCTATTTTGCTTGAAAATAATTTTTTTAACCTTTAACGTTTCATCGAACAGTCGCGCAATATAGAGTGCCTCTTGTGCTCCGAGCACAAAAGCTGATGTTACATCCATACCATTAGATGTTTGCACCTTCGCATTACCATCAAGCACATCCTCGCCTGTCCCACCAACAATTTCAGCAGGCGCGCGTGGCGTTGGCAGACCACCCAACTGCTCTGGACAAATGGGTATGACATTCCCACGCTGTACTTTTTCGATAAGACATTCCCTGCCGCTGTTAGTACCATCGTATTTGCAATTTAGACCAATCAGGCACGCGCTGATGATAATCATTATGAACCTCGAAGAAAAGAACCTGCCGCCAAAAGGTGTAGAGATTCAGGTGCATGACCCAACAATCAACACCGCAGTCGGCATAGAAGTCTCTTCCGCTTGCTTGAATGCCTCAAAGATATATTTAATATCATCATCTGACTTCAGAATATAATATGGAAATCCCCATGCTTTGAGAGTCGGTTCGAGGATTGTAGCGGCTCTATCAACCCATTTGTTTCCGAGCGCCATTTTGTGATATCCTCGGTAGCCGATAATGGTCACTACGGGAATTTTTTTATTAATGACCGTCCCCCGTATTGCGTCGCCAGATTCGGCAAATCCTGTGCATTGAATCAATATGGCGGGACATTTGCCTCCTACATACAAACCCGCCGCGATGGCAAACGCTTCACCTTCACGACAAACCTGGATGACATCAATATCCGGGTCATCCTTCAAAATCCCATACACTTTTGCAGAAGTGTTATCGGGCAAACCAACGACATGGGTGATATTCAATTTCTTGAGTTCTTCTACAATTAGTTTAGCTGTTGGCAATATGAGTCTCCTTTTGTAAATCAAAAAATTTTCCATTAGTTCAACTTGATGTTTCTATTAATTTCTGTTATACTTTTAATACTATGAAATTTGTAAATGTTAAAGAGCTTAAAGACAAACTTTCAGAATATTTAAGAATTATCGAAACGGAGGATATTGTTGTCACCTATCGAGGCAAACCCAAAGCTCTGCTTCGCCACTTTACAGAAGACGGTATGGAAGACTACGTTCTTGCTAACCACCCCGAAATTCGGGCAAGTATTGAGCAAGCTTATCAAGAATTTCTGGAAGGCAAGGTGACAGATTTGGATTCTCTTATCAGAGAAACTGAAGAGGAAATTGAAAATGCCAACATTTAATGTCACCGTATCAAACAGGGCTAATCGGGACCTTGCCAATTTGTTTATTCTTTCTCTAAATTTGAAGCCAAATGCCTCCACAATCCTATACAACCGCTCAAAACGGACATTCTTCAGTTTTTTCAACTGACAGGGCTTTTGTCAAATGAGAAGTGGGGCTTGAAAGCGGAACCGTGAGGTTCTGACGGCAGAAATATTGTTGGGAGAAAAATATGTTTATCTTCCTGGATGAATCAGGGGATTTAGGATTTGACTTTTCTAAGCGGAGCACTACTGACTATTTTATCTTTTTCGCCAAGAAGACCCCGACTGATTAGGATAATCAGTCGGGGATGAATTGGCGACTCAAACTCGGATGAAGCCCGACGACTTCGTCTTACGGCGATTAAACTCTTTTGGTGAAATATTACTTGAACCTGCTTAACACTTTTTACAATTGTATCCATACCATCAGTCATTTTCAAATATGCACCTTTGTTTTGGATACCTATTGCACGTAATAGTTTCCCTTGCCATCTTACAATATCGTGTGGTTGGATTGAGTATCTCTGTCTTCTGATTGAGCGCTTAAACCCTTTTCTATTAAGTTGTAGTGACCTATTGTTTTTACGTTTGAATAAGCAGTTCCGTAAGCCCAGCGAAGCGCCAGGCGTCGGTGAGCGAAGCGAACATACTTATCGGTGTCAATCTCTTTTGCTGCCTTCCACTTGCTATGACAAAAGCATCGTTAGAATGAGACTTTTCTAATCTTAACTCTTGTCTAATAGCTTTGGTAATGTATCCAAAAGTCTCTTGTACAGAAGATAATCTTTTTAAGATCTGACTACGAATGATATTCATCACGGTTGCTGCCTTAACCACTACACCGGCCGGTAACGATTTGTGCTTAATAGTTTTCAACCTAATTTTCCCATCGTGTAACTGCTGATGATGTCTCTTACAGAGGGTAATCAGATTGTTTGGTGCATCACTGCCTCCATCAGAACGAAAAACAATGTGGTGAACATGAAGTTTTTTAGAACATGATTTGTTGTTGAAGCGGAAGGCGAGCGAAGCGCTCGCACCGCGATAGCACTGGTGATTATCTCTGGCTAAAACATACGCTTTAACATTCTCATACCCAAACTTCTCGCCTTTTTGATAATCTGTTCCTTTGACATTAGGATTCTTTAATTTGTGCGGGTCAAAAGAACCAGTTTCAATAATAGTTTTTGCGATAGGCAAAATAGATTTAACAAAATTGATAACACTAATATGTGATTCAACTTTCTGATTAACACTTGGAGCAAGAACTTGATTTTTCTTACGATTAAGGAATCTCGGTTTACGATAACGCAGTCTGCTTCTACGATTTCTACGATACATTCGTTTTTCTGTTACTCTCTTTGATACATCTGCTCTTAATTTTACCTCTGCTGAAAAGACCTCAACTTTTTCACTGACTACACTAATACCAACTTTTTCAAATCCTGTATCTACTCCGAGGGTTAGATCTTGCTTATAACCAGAGCTCCCATGCTTTAGTTGAATAGTAAAAGGTTTTCTTAAAACTACTTTTGCTTTTCCTTCTTTAAGAAGTATTCTTGCTTTAGCTGGATTAGTAGGCATTAAAGGTTTGCCATGTTTGTTTTGAACATAAACTAACATAAAGCTTACTCTCCTCTCACGCGGTGCCAGCACTTCGCTGGCCTTCCGCTTAGAGGGTTAATCCTCATCGCCAATGTTGGTAAAGCTTTTTAAGCGCGGTGTTATTGACGCTAAAAAGCGTCAAAGCCTTCCGCGCAGCTAATCGCACCGACCGTTTCCGGATCTTTTAACTATTAACGACAGTTGCTACGGACTTGAGGAGCATCACGCGGTGTTCCGCCTTGCGGAACCTTCCGCTGTAGGTGTCATGACCAAACCAACGTAGTCTTTGTTTCAAGACTTAGGCTAATCAACCAATTACTCCTGCAGGTCACCCCACAAGCCCCTTCTGACCTGGAAGATCAGGAGGGGTGATTGACAATTACGCTCTTAGTGTTGAAAGATTATCATAATCGCAAAATGATAGAAAAAGCTGTAGCGCGGACACTCAGGCGTAAAATCCACCGAAAAAAGAAAACTAAACACCCGCGGAATGAGTTAAAGGGGCATAGAACTGATTTTTCAGTAAAACAGTATTTTTTAAGACAACTCATGGGAAGCGAATTTCAAATTTACACCCTCGCTTTGAACAAACGCAAAGTTCCCGAATCAGAGAGAGGAAATCCAGAGGAACTCTACGATTTTCTTGCCCGGAATGTCATTTCACAGGCACCATTAGAGTTAGCTTTTGCGAAGATAAATATCATTTTGGATAAACGAAAGAATGCACAACAGATACATGAGTTCAACACCGTTCTTCTAGCTCTTCTTCAAGAGCGATTGTCATCTAAGATGCCCATCTACATAAGCCACTTGGAATCTCATGAGAGCAAAGAACTTCAAGCAGTCGATATGTTCTGTTGGGGAATTTTTCAAAAGTACGAACGGAATGAATCTCAATGGTATGAGCTATTTCAAGAAAAGATAGTTGTAGAATCGGTTTATCCGCCGTAGACATAAAAAAAGAGTGAACCCCCAGGGGCAACAAAATTAGGGCTAACGCACACCTATGGAGCGAAACACCCTAAAGCCACCTGCATAGGATTTACTCACTCTAACAATTATTATATCATTATGATGTCAAGTTGTCAAGTGAAAATTACCATCTTTGTTTCGGTAGGGGTGCAAACAGTGATAAACACTATATTCTATTTGCAACTGTCTCACCGCTCATGGATTCTTCTTCGAAAGGTTCGGGAAGATGCTGCCATATCTCTCTAAGACTCGTAAATCTTTTAAGAATATCTACTACAACCGGGGCAGGGTCTGTATATATTGTTTCATATAAGAACTCTCCGCGTTCATGGTCAATGGGGAACGCTAATTTTTCTTCATTGATAGAAAATTGTGCATCAATTGAACCTCTATTCCCCCGTGCATCAATACGAATCCACCTGGACAGACTTTCAATATAAATTCCATTGAGCCCATGTAAAGCCAACCCCTTGTAGGGTGCATTGCGCCGGAAAACCTGGTAACAAAAGCCCGCTGGAATACTAGCGGAACGTAGCATCGCGGCCAATAAGTGACTTTTAGCAAAACAAATCCCGGTCATACGATTAAGCACCTCGCTGGCTGAACATGTAACGATATCTGAACCGATATCCCTGGAATGAGGTATGGTGTCCCTAACCCATTCAAAAAGTGCTCGCGCTTTATCAATGTTATGTTCAAGGCCTTGGATTATTGCATTGGCTTGCCTGATTATCTCTGGTTTATCCCAATCAATAATAGGTGTAATCTTCCAAATTATCTGACTGGAGTTTCACACGTTGTCTCCTTACGTGGCTAAAGAATAAGTACGCGTACACTTTTACCCCCTTGCCCCTTTGCCCTCTTTCCCTTTAGCCTTACACCGTTCGACCCAATCCTTCGCTCGATTGATTTCTCCCATAGGACGTCCGCTAATTGCAATTTTGTTGAAATACTGGATTGCCTGTTCGTACTTTCCGATATGAAAATAATTTACACCCAACAGCCTGTAATTCTCGACGGTCAAGCTTTCATCCGGCAGCCTAAAGGTTTCAGCGCGCGCTAAATATTCATTAGAATGAGCATATTTCTCCTCAAAGTGCAATTGCCTGCCGATGAGATAGTATGCTAACGAGAAATCGGGGTTCTGCTCCACAATTTCTTTGAGCGTCAGTATTCTGATACTACCGCTCTCTTGGGAAATCAAGACATCCCGCATTTTGGCAGCTTGTTCTGGATATCGCAAAGATTCCAGCTTGGCGCTCAATTCTCGGTCATAATTGTTGGAGACATGAAGATTATGCACCTCCATAAATAATTTCTGTGCTTCTGTTGTTTTATCTTGTTGCCATAAAGTATTGCCGTGAAAATTTTTCGCTATAGCGATGAAGAGCATGCTAGAGTTGGGGTGTTTGATGATTTGGTCTACAATCTCCAACGTCTTATTGTAATTCTTGCTGTAATAATAGGAATACAGCATTCCTCTCAACAGTCGCGGATTATTTTTATCATCATCGTAAATTTGCTGAAAAAGTTTGATAGCGGCGTCGTAGTTGAACTTTGAATAATAATCCCATGCTTTGCTGCCGAGTTCAGCGCGTTCATGGGCACACGGTTTTTCAAAAATGCTGGGCGCTTTGAAGCGATATTCTGCGACAGTCATATCGTTCGGTGAGAGCGACGCCGTTTCGAGAAACTGCTCCCACTCACGGACTAATTTTTTCAATTCTTTGCCATAGTGCTTTTTGAAATTTCCGGTGGGGAAAACTTTTTTGAATTTTTCGATACCGTAAGTATCCACTAAATATCGCACGAATGACCCAGCGAGGGTATAACTGCGAGAAGAGGATTGCGTCCAAAAACCCCACGCGCTCATAATTTTTTCCACTGGTCGAGCGACTTTTAGCATTCTCATCGCCTTGCTCCACTGATGCGCAGTAAGATGTCCTTCGTCCCACTCCGCTGCCACGGCGATACCTTCATGTAATCCCATTTTCAGGCTAACTTTCCATATCGGATGGATTTCCCCTGCAAACATGTGCGCTAATTCATGTTTGAACACGGGATGCGGAAATGTCGCGCTGTAGTTGATGTGTATCTCACGATTGATAGGGTCTTCGACGGAAGTATGTTTAGCACCCATCAGCCGTTTTTTTTGTTCCGCCGAAGTATAAAGGTATGAACCTACTTTTTTCTGAGGATGCAATTGAAAAAACTGCGTGAGTTGATGGTAGCGAAATTCATGGTCTTGAGCGATTAATTCAATATGCCGCTCAACTTCGGTGCCTTTTTCATAATAGATATTGAAATGTTCTGTCTCATATTTTCCACCCAATTTGTCCTGTATATCGGAACGCGAGAGGCGCAGTCCCAAATCTCCCTGATGGATAAAAATGAACGCGAATACGATGGTAAAAAACGTCAGGCATGTCCGAGTCAACAGAGGATTAAATGACAATTCATATCGGTGAAAATGCCGGAACCGAAATCTAAGAGTTTTTATATCTAACGCGCTTACCGTCAATGTTAGAAATATACACG
>SDBU01008868.1_pt1 | contig 11361 bp, 7 predicted proteins | sample 2277071 | NCBI WGS metagenome assembly SDBU01 (sample SAMN10397929, study PRJNA504765) | marine sediment metagenome | isolation source: marine sediment core GS08_GC12, 126 cmbsf | place: Arctic Ocean: Gakkel Ridge, Loki's castle | collected 2008 | reverse complement strand
CCCACCAATTTTAGAATTACGAATTGACGAATTACGAATTGATCGCATTCATCCCCTCCTGTTCACTTCGTTCACCGACGCCTGGCTGGTTTCGATACGTGGTTTCGATACGGCTTCGCCTACTCAACCCAAGTCGCCTACTCAACCCCTCCTGGCGGACGGCAGGCAGCCAAGTCGCTGGGCTTACGGAACTACATTCAAAGAATCTGTAAGACCAGCGAAGTCGCCTACCCTTCCTGGTCTACGACGGAAGGTCGGAGACGTCCACCCGGAGGGCGCCAGTCGTCAGGCGAAGCGGTAGTTCAGAAGGGGGCTTCTGCGACGAAAACAGCTAAAGGGGGTAGGGGGATTTATAGCGGCAGTTCATGAATGCGGCGGGTGAACAAATCCCGCTGTTTCTTGCCTGTTTTCTGTAAATGGCTTAGGTTCGCTCTATCTTTATTCGAAGCAGATAGGGTATTCGCCGAATTCCAGAGCGGCATCTGCCATGCCAATTATGTTCTGTGGAGGAAATCCATATTGAATGTTATGTACTTGCGTGAAAACGAAACCGCCCCCCGGAGCAAAAGCACGGATTCGCTCTTTGACCTGATTACGCACTTCTTCAATAGTTCCCTTGGGTAATACCGTCTGGGTATCTACTCCACCTCCCCAGAAAACAATCCGGTTGCCAAATCTTTGCTTCAACTCAACTGGAACCATATTGGCAGCGGTGGTTTGAACGGGGTTTAAGATATCCACTCCTGCTTCAATGAAATACTCAATCAGATTGAAATTAGCTCCACAGCTATGGTAAAAGGTTTTAGCTTTACTGTGCTTGTGGACGTAATCGTTCATAAGTTTCATGTTAGGTACATAGAGTTCTTTGAAAATCTCAGGGCTAAAGAGTTCGCCTTTTTGGGTGCCGAAATCAGTACCCGAAATAAAGATTGTATCGATGTAATCACCAACTGCCTGCAGATAAATTCTAAGGTTTTCCACTGCTCGTTCGGCGGCAGCTTGAAGAATCGAAAAGGCATATTCTTTATCAGTAACGAGTATGCACAGCCAATCGCTAATTGTATGTCCAGCAAAGATGCCATTCGAACCCATCATACCTTTCAAAAAACCGCCATGGACAGAATATTCGGTATTTTCATATAGTTGGCGCGCTTCCTCTTCGAGTTGACGAAGATGCCCATCCGTATATAGGGGTATCGACTTTTTCCATACTTCAGGGTCCATCTTTACAAGTTTTTCTGACATCGTAGTAATACAAGCTCGCTCAAAATATAATCCTCCCGGAGGCATATATGCCAAAGGGGTTCCATTAGAATCCTTAATGTATATATACCCGCATTCATCAGTAATAGGATTAAAGTCTCCTGGCATTAAGACATCGTTGCCAAGACCAGTCTTCCAAGGTTTCCAATTCTTATTTTCCAATCCCCACGCTTCAGATGGATTTTCCAATTCTATTACATCAGAGTGAAGTCGGCGGCGGACCAGTTCTTCGACACGAGCAAGCATTCCAAATTGTTCATAAACCTTGGGCAATCCCAAATCAAAGCCCAAGTAATTGACCATATCCACATACGCATCAATACAAATCCCCGTTACTATGGTACCTCCTATATCAATGGGAACTCGGTCTGCTTCCTCAAAATGAATCGCTTTCCTAACCCTTTCTCTTGATGTCATAGTTGTTTTCAAAGAACACACCCTTTCATATCTGGTTAGATTTTCTTATACTTAATCACCACCGCACCAGGCTGGTCGGGAATATTCACTACCAAGCCATTTTCCATAAGTTCACGTCCGGTTATTTTAATGGTTTGGGGAACATCAAAATTGGTCAACTCATATTCCGCATCAGGCTCTAATCCCAAAAGTCCGTATTGATAGCTTTGTGTATCGCTTCCCTGCCGACGGAAAGCTTGCACCATGCCCTCACCAATCTCCGGGCAATTAAACTGCCAGGCCATCCAGACGTTGTTCTCCAGGCTATAGGGTGTGAGCGGATAAAAGTCACCGTAGTAGTAGGAAACAATTTCTCTCCGTTGTTTGTGCAATTGGCGCAATGTCGCGTAGTCAATCTCTTTGACGCGCATATCAATGGCGCAGTTGATGCTGGGATAACAAGTGCTCCAGAAGGCGTAAGGTTCGACCAATGTAAACCCAGCGCCACTGTAAGCTGCGTTCGCGTCGGCGATATTACCGCCACCGTGATATGGTATCCAGAAAGAGATGCCGTAGGTTTGGGACTGTTCACCGACTGGCTCGTATTGATAATCAGTCCGCCAAAGGGGAACAGAGCGGCGCAAAGTTTCAAGGTCGTTTCTTCGCCCACCAGAGGCGCAGGTATCAATGAGCATATTCGGATGACGGCGGATTAGCTCATCCCAGTAAGCTAAGTAGCCAGTAACATGCTTAATCTCCGTGATACCCTGTCTATCTTCCGCGTCATTCGCGCGCCAGTGGTCAAGTGGGTCCATGTTAAAATCCTGCCGATATACATCGATACCTTGCTCAGTCAAGAGCTTGTCAACGTGATTGGTCAGCCAGTCACAGGCTTCTGGATTGCCCAAATTCAGAAGTCCGCCATTGGCCCCACCTAATATCCACTCGGGGTGGTTCTCTGTTAGCCAGGTGCCCGCGGCAACCCGCTCTGGCTCGAACCAGACCATGGTCTTGACGCCCTTTGAGTGTGCATAATCGCTTATGGCACGCAATCCCCCTGGAAAACGTTCGGTATCTACTTCCCAGGTACCGGTCTTACCCCAGTTGCCATCACAGGGATACCAACCGGCGTCCATCCACCAGTACTCAATCTTTAGTTCCTCCTCCAGGTAGCGATTTATAAACATTATCTGGTTTTCTTCATTGGCGTTGACCATCTCACCGTAGACTCGATAGCTGGAGCCGAGAACTCTCGCTTCAGGGAGCTTTCCGTAAGGTTTGGGTATGCTGTGAGCCATCATCCATCGCCGCCAGATGTTCTGAGAATCAATCCAATCCCTATCTTTCCAGAACTGAAGCACTATAAGCGGCGTCCGAACTTCCTCGCCTGGGTGCAACGTAAAATGCGTCAGTTCCTGACCGGCAACTATATGCATCACCTTGTCTTCATTGCAGTTGAATTGAGCTGACCATTGACCAGGCCAACCTATAACCACAATCACGCCTTCCCCTTTACCCTCCAAGTTGAAATAAGACATCTCCTTGTTGGTCGGACGTCCTCCTGCAGCGCTAAAGCTTTTATTCGTATTTGCCCCCATAGCTTCTTGATAGGGTCTATATGCGTCCGCTTGGGCAAATCCACCGGCGAAATGATGTAGCGCAAATTCATCGTCTGTGCCCGACAGATTGAAATCCATATCTACGTCCAAAGCCTGGATATCTGAAAGAATGGGTGTATCCGAAACGCCTGTGTTCTTAAAGTAGAGAGTCCATTCAACGGTGGGAAAGTCTTTATATTCGACGATGACACACCGAACTTCCAAGCCGGTCTTTGAATCAGTATATTTGAGGGTATGCTGTGTGCGAAACTCATCCAGTTCCTTAGAATCTCGCTCAGCTTTCCAAGTCTTGAGCAAACCAGCCGAACATTGTCCGCCGTAAATGAATGAGAAAGGCAGAACGGATGCTTCCTGCCCAAAATTATCCATTTTCCATTTTTTTGAAGCTGACATCTCTTCAGAACTAAGTTTTACTGCGAATTCAAAACACATCACAATTTCCTCCTGTCATCTTATACTTCGCAATTCTATTTTTTCTTATACGTAATCACTACGGCGCCAGGCTGGTCAGGAATGGTCAGGACCAATCCCTTCTCCATCAGTTCACGGCCGGTCATCTCTTTCGAACCGCAAGCGTCTATATTCTTCACAGTATAATTAGCATTGAGTTCCAAACCTGTTAATTTGAACCGAGCAGATTCATATACGCTATTCTCACGCCGGAAAGCCTGCACCATCCCCTCGCCGTCCTCAGGACAATCGAACTGCCATGCCATCCAGACGTTGTCGTTCTGGCTGTAAGGCGTAAGAGGATAGTAGTCGCCATAATAAAACTTTTGGATGCTGAGATACTGTTCGAGTAACATTTTGGCTTCTTGAGCCATCTCACCATCGTCTTTTTCCCACAGTTGAGTCATCAACCCGGCTGTCATGACGCTGCGAATTTCGTATTCGTTACCTTTTTTCAGGACAGCGCCGCGGGCAGCCATGTGCAGCGGCACCCAGTGGAAAAGACCATAACTGTGGCATTGTGCGTGGATACTATCATGTGCCCAATCGGTCCGGTGTAGGGCAGTGCTGCGACTTATAGACTCAAGGTCGATGCGTCTACCACCGCTGGCGCAGTTATCTATCATCAGATGGGGATGGCGCTGCAACAACTCATCCCAGAACGCATAAATCCCTTCTACATAGCGGATTTCCGTGATACCCTGGCGGTCATCCCCTCCCTCGGAGGGGCAGGGGTGGGTATCCGCATGTCGCCAGTATTCCAGAGGGGCGATATTGGCATCTTCGCGATACCAGTCTAACCCAAATTCGTCAATCCTTTCCGAAATAAAATCTGTCAAAAACTGCCTTGCTTCTTCCTTGCCAAGATTGAAGAGCAATTCGTCCTGATTCATCTGGCTGCGTCGGCTTTCATATATCATCCATCTGGGGTCTTCGTGAGGTATGGGCCAACCGCCAGTTTTCCACTGCTTATAGGAATCTTCGCCATTTCCCAGTTCAAAAAGCCAGTTTTCGCGTTCTTTGAATTGGTACCAGGGGGTATCTTTACATACTCTTTGAGGTTCAACCCAGAGCAAAAATTGGCGTCCTGATTGATGCAGTGTATCGCTGATAGGTTTAAATCCATGTGGATAGAGGTCCTTCTTAACCTGCCAGTTTCCGGGCTGGTTCCACCATGAGCCTTCCCCAAACCACTCAGCGTCTATCCAGTAGCATTCAATCGGCAGGTCATGTTCGATAATCCGCTGAATATCTTTTAAATGCTCAGATGCAGCCGTACCGCCCCAACCGCTGAGGATAATAGGCAGTGTGAGCGGTTTGCCATTCGGTCTGGGGCGGTGGTATTTCAGGATGAACCGGCGGAGCATGTTGTTGCCTCTAATGCGGTCTCCCTGCCAGAACAACATTAAGATACGCGGGGTTCGAATTTCTTCCCCCGGATGGAGTCTAAGATGAGTCAATGCCATCCCTGCTTGTATCTGCAGGCAATCTTCTGCTTGGCGACTGAAAGTTGCCGCCCACTCGCCAGTCCAACCGATACCAAGCACAACACCTGCCTGCCCGAAATCGAGGTTGAAGAAGGGCAAAATCTCACTGGATGAACGGCCTCCTCCAGGTTGAAGATGAACTTGGGCTTCGGGTTCAAGGATTTCTTCTACTGGAGCAAAGTCGTCAAGACAACAGAGGGCTCCCTTAGAATAATGGAGAACTGGATTAACTCCCCTCCTGGGAGGGGTTGGGGGTGGGTTAAATGCCAACATGCGGACATCGAGCGGCAAGATATTCTCGAGAATAGGTGTATCCGATGTGCCGGTGTTCTTTAAATATAGAACCCATTCAACGGCGGGGAAATCACTATAGAATATAGCCTCTGACCGCACTTCCAATCCGGTATCGGGGTCTGTGAACTTAAGGGTATGTTCGGTGCAATTCTCGTCCAGATTTTTTTGAGTGCGGTTAATCTGCCATCCATTGAACAAATCAGCTGAAGGTTGGCCTCCATATTTAAAGGAGAAAGGTGGAAAAGGTACTTCTGACGCTAAATTCTCCGCTATCCATTGTTTTGATACTGTCATTTCTTCAGGCGTCGGCTTTATAGCCCATGCTTGTTTGCTTATACAGCTAATAATCGCTATTGCTATCAACAATACTGCGAATTCAACACACATCACGATTTCCTCCTTGTATACTTAAATTCTTTATCTTGACGCGATGCAGCTTATTTAACCTCCATCATCCACTTTCGTGCCTCGGGATTTCTGAAGTTAAATAATCTGTTGTTCTGGTGCAAAATAAATTTTACTATTGGGGAAGTTTCCTGAGTGACTAATCCCATCTTAATCTCCTTGTCATAGCGCAGATTCTTCTCATAAGACTCCTTCAAGTGCCCGTTCCAGGAAATATTTTTTGTTTTATTTGAGCTCACGAAGTTCGCCAGGCAAATAAGCAAAACAATATAAACGATGCGTCTTTCAAACTGTTTGGTTTTGTCATTTAAAACCGCCAGAGCAATTACAAATCCAATTATCAGGATAATCGTAACGCCCTGGTAGTAATAGCCACTTCTCCAAATATCCGGCCAGGCAAGCGGACGATGACGTAAAAAAAGAAGCGCAACCTTAGCAACACAGAAAATCAAAGCAGACACAAGTATTGTTACCAACGTAGACTTATCCATGCAACCCTGTATAGAGCTTTTCTCGGTACTATCAATCGTCCGTCCGGTCATTTTTCTTATGATGGGAAATAATAAGAGAAAATATGAGACGAATGCCAATCCCCACGAGAACCAGTTCCCATCCTTAACATTTCCAAAAGCAAGCTGAATTTGTAAGGCGACTAATTTCAATCCTATCCAAAGTCCATAAATGTAAGATTTCAAATCTATCTGCGTAAAATAACGGAGGGAAGACCAGTTGCGAACAGGATAGCTGCCTGTTACTGATTTAATGATGTGCGGACAGAGACTGTAGTCCCAATAGAGGTAAACTCCAAAAGCCACGATGAACGATGATGCGAAGAGTAGGGTTTCCCTATAAGTTTTTTTGTGAATCATACGCATAAAAGAGACAAAAAAGCTCAAGCCTATCAACCACAAGCCGATAAGAACCCCTTGTTTGTCTGTGATGAACGAGAAAAAAGCCCCTACCGACAGAAGAATGTATTTACCTGTATTCTGATTGATGTTTGAATATTTAAGACATCGTATGAAACATAAAATCCAAAGGGACGTCCAAAATGCGATTACAGTTTTGCCGCTTCGGAAGAAAATGGTTTCCATCATCTGCATTTGCACCGAGAGCGGAAAAAGCATAGCTATGACTATGCACGTTTTTTTACTGAAAGTTTTGAAGCATTCTCTGACAATAAGATATAGTACACAGGCGGTGAGAATGATAAAAATAATTTGAGTAATGCTGCGAAATCCATATAAAAAAATGGGATTAGGATTTGCCATAAGAATCATCTTGGCGTCAATATACTCAAAGACATAACCCAATTCACGCGCCTGATAGTTGTTCCAATCAGTATGTTCTGGCATAAAGAACTTTTTGATTTCGCCCAAAAAGCCTTCCGGACTGGGAGTGCCATAAAAGACAAGAAAAGATTCCGTTTCAGGATGAATCATTGGTCGCGTCGTGATAATCGTGAATACCCAGGTCATAACGAGTAAGACCAAAATCAGTAAATTCATATGTGCTTTCGCTGCGCATAGGAATATTGATTGCTTTCTCTGGTTGACCTTTCCCAAAACCACAAGCACAATGAACTTAATCCGTTTTAGCATGTCACGAAACATAAAGTCCTTCCTTCTGTTTTCGGGATTTGAATTCCGTCTACTCGTTGTTTTTTTTCCTCCTTTCTCCCTGTTGAGACTTTTCGGAAAGTCGGAATGCCCGAAATTACTCGTTTTCCTGACCCTCCAATTTTACGTCACCCCCAAGAATAGCACACTGATTAACACTGACCGCTTCATCCGTGTGCTATTACTTTCCGAGAACTCTCCCTGTTCAATGTCAAGTTAGGGACACTGCCGATAGGTGACAAGCAAGGAGCCTGGCGCATCGGAGATGGTAACATTTATGCCGTTGGAAAGCTCATCTCCCGTAAAAGTCCGCTTGACCCCGGTATCTTCGAAGTTAAGCTCATAATTCCCCGAAGGTGAAAGACCACTCAGCTTGAGACGGGCAGAAAGAGAAGGGCTTTCTGGACGGCGAAAGACTAAGAACATTCCCTGTTTCATATCCTCACGATGGAATTGATATCCAATCCAGACGTCATCTTTGATGCTATGCGCCGTGAGAGGATAATAGTCACCGTAAAAGAATGGTCTTACTTTTTTGAATTCGTCGATTAGACGCCGGGCTTGCTCCACCGGGAAATCGGGCAGATATAGGTTCCAACCGAGCACTACCGCGCAGTTCATTGAGCTTCGGAAAGCATAGGTATCTGGATAACCGTTGCCAGTACCGCTGCATGGCAGATAGAAATTAAGCCCGTAGGTGTGGCATTGATAGCCGTTAGGCTCGAAATATTGATAATCTGTGCGCCAGAGGGGAATGCTCCGTGAGGTCGTCTCAAGGTCAATGCGACGTCCTCCACTGGCGCAGTTGTCAATGATTAAACCAGGATGCCGCGCTAAGAGTTCATCCCAGAACGCATACAAACCTTCGATGTAGCGTATCTCTGTGATGCCCTGCCGGTCAGGTTCATCTATCGCGCGCCAGAAAGGCAGCGGGTCTATGTTGAAATCTTGACGGTAGACGGCGATACCTTCGTCTTCAATCATTCCTGATATATGTTCGGTTAACCAATGGAGCGCTTCTGGATTTCCAATATTGAGCAGTCCGTTGGGATTATCAGGAAATTTTAAAACCCAATCGGGATGTTCTTTATCAAGCCACGTGCCCTGATGCACCCGTTCCGGCTCGAACCAGAGGAGAAATCCCATCCCCATCTTTTTGACTGCCTCTGACACCGGCTTCAAGCCGTTTGGAAAGCCGTCTTTCCTTGGAAACCAGTTCCCCACTCCATTTGGCCAATGACCTTCGAACCAGCCGGCATCTATCCACCAATACTCGTTATCAAGACCAAATTGGCGATAACGTTCCGCAAGTGCAATCTGATTATTCTCCGTCGCTTTGTTAAACTCCGCAAAGCCAGGTAAGGGGGCAGCACAGGCAGCGCCTCCACTAGCGGCGAGTGGACCAATTATAGGCTTGCCATCCCTCTGTAAAGTGTGGTGCGCTAGGATGAACCGGCGGAGCAAGTTGTGGCCGCGCATTCTATCATCGCCACCCCAAAACAGAAGCAGTATTCGAGGCGTTCGTATTTTCTCGCCCGGGTGCAGTTTAAGATGCGTTAACTCCATTCCGGCACGCACCATCAAAGATGTACCGGCATCTCTAAGAAACTCGGCGGCCCATTGCCCTGACCAGCCAATACCTAACATCACCCCTTCGCCTGCCGCTTCAATGTTGAGAAATGGGAGAACATGGGTGTTTGAGGAGCGGCCTCCTATTGGCGCAAGTTGAATATTCGCGTTGGGAGGCATAACGTCGTCAACAGGAGCGAAATCCATCCGAGAAGCTGAACTACCCAATGCTCGGTGCAGAATAAATTCACCTTCCGGCTCGCGGCTTAGTTCAATATCTAGCGCTTGAACATCTTCGATTATCGGCGTATCGTCTTTGCCGCTGTTTTCGAACATCACCACCCATTCAATCGCCGGAAAGTCTGAAAAGACAGTGCATACACAACGCGCTTTTAGGGATGTCTGTGGGTCTGTGTAAGTGAAAAGATGCTCTGTTTTTTTATCGTCCAAACGCTTAGTTTCTTGACTGAACTGCCAATCCTTGAGAAATTCAGATGACGATTTTCCACCGTAGGTAAACGAAAAAGGGGGAAGAACACCAGTTGTAAAATGAGCCGAAAAAAACGATTCAACTTTTTTTCTTTCTTGTTCAGATTGTTGTTCCATTTAAAGTTCTCCTTTCTAGAGCAAAGGGCAAGTGAGTTGCTTTGTTTTCTTTTCACAACTAAAGCAAACGCAAAACCCACTCGCCCACGCAATTTTCTCAGATTTTACTCTGACGACTCAACCTTCCGGAAAGATGTTCCCCATTCTTTCTTTCGGTCATCGTAGACGCCGTTTATCCCTTCCTCGGCAGGCGTTATCGGCCAAATGGTCAGAAACTCTAAGTCCTCCGTCCCTATATTGGTAATTTTATGCAATGTCCCGCCAGGGATGAAGATAGCGGTGTCCGGTCCCACTTCATAAATTTCTTCACCTTCACCGAATTCCATTCGACCATATCCTCGTAAAATATAATATGCTTCATCATAAGGAGGCGGATGAGCCGCACCATGACCTTCTGCATCCCCTGGGGTTTTACCGGGTTTCAGGGTTGCATGAACAACCATCAATTTCGATGAGCCAACTCCTTCTGCTTCGATAAGAAGTTTGGAGATGTAAGTTCCCTTTGATTCCGCCGGGCTGAAGCCCATTATTTCACTTGTCTTAACGATTCTTTCTTTTTTCATAATTGGTATACTCCTTTCAAAAGAAAAATTTTAAATTATTCTTTATCATTGGGCAAAGAAGTTAAATGACTGAGTCGTGTGACCATCTTGCCTCCTTGCCCTCTTGCTATTTTACCACTTTACCTTGCCAGATATCCGCCATCAACAGCTAACACATGCCCGGTTACCATCGAAGAGGCGTCTGAAGCCAGGAAGACTGTTGGACCAATATATTCCTCCGGTTCCGCAAATCGATTTAGAGGAATCTGAGAAAGGAGATGTTTTCTCAGCAGTATGCCATTGTATAGCTCTCCTTCGCTCTCAGAAGTTTCTATCCATTTGAGTAATCCCTCAGTGGCGACCTGACATGGCGCGATGGCGTTGACTCGAACATTGAATGGCCCCCATTCAATAGCCAATTCGCGGGTCATTCCAATGAGACCATGTTTGGATGAACAGTATGCGGCTTGCCCGCGTCCAAGCGCGACCATACCGGAAATGGAACTCATATTGATAATACTTCCCTTCTTTCGTTCTATCATCCCGCGGCCGAAAGCCTGAGTGCATCTGAAAGAACCTGTTAGGTTCACAGACATCAACTTTTCCCAGTCGTCGATATCAACATCAGGTGCGTCAGTACGAAAGGTGTAACCAGCATTGTTAACCAGAATATCAGCATGCCCAAATTCATCCAATGTTGCATTGAGCAGTTTATCTACATCCTCCTGTGACGATATATCACAATAAATCTCTAAGGCTTTCCGGCCAAGCGATTCTATATTCGAAATCGTCTTTGGCATCCTCTCCTTATTCTTGTGCCCAACGACAACAACATCAGCACCATAGGAAGCTAAACCCACGGCGATAACGCTTCCCATTGCGCCGCCTGCGCCGGTAACTACAGCCACGCGTCCAGTTAAATCAAATAGGTTTTTCATTAGATTATAACTCCTTTCCATAATTTTAGATTCTTGATTTGGTTAAAAAGTGGCGAGAACTTTTGACCACTTACTTACCTTGACAATGTTAGATTTCAGATTGAAGTTAGGTAGCACAAGCATTCTGACAAATAATTGAATATCACCAATTACACGAATTGGACCAATTACAC
>SDBU01008867.1_pt1 | contig 11361 bp, 9 predicted proteins | sample 2277071 | NCBI WGS metagenome assembly SDBU01 (sample SAMN10397929, study PRJNA504765) | marine sediment metagenome | isolation source: marine sediment core GS08_GC12, 126 cmbsf | place: Arctic Ocean: Gakkel Ridge, Loki's castle | collected 2008 | reverse complement strand
GAGGTGCGCTTCAGCAACCCCGGCGAGATGCATAATCTGGTCCAGCAAGCGGTGGAGAATGCTCTGGCCGAAGCCGGTCTGCGGTCGCTACCGTCAACACAGGACCAGTCCCGTGAGGGCCCGGAGCTGCCAGCGGGGCGATTCGCGCCAGCCGACTTGCAGCAGAGCGGCCGGGTCAAGCGCCTGCGCGTTAACCCCTTCTTCGACCAAGTAGACGAGCGCGAAGACGGGCTTGACGTCCACGCGACTCCGGCGGCTTTGGCCAGGGCTGCTCCGGCAAAGGCTACCGCTGAAGAGACAGATACCGAGGAACGGCAGCTTAGTGTACTGGGACAAGTTAGTGCAACATATCTGGTCGTTCAGTATGGCAACGACCTGCTGCTGGTGGATCAGCACCGCGCTGCCGAGCGAGTCATATACGATCGGCTGGTGGCCCAGCCCCGGCGCCTGAGTCGCCAGCTTATGGCTGTGCCAGCGACGCTGGAGCTAGGCCCGGAACAAGTGGCGGCGGCCGAAGATCACCGCGAGTTGCTGGCGGAGATGGGTTTCGAGGTAGAGGCATTTGGCGGGAGCAGCTATATCCTGCGCTCGGTGCCGGCTCAGCTTGCCGAAAGCAACCCCGGCGCGGTTGTCGAAGCTATTCTCGTCGACCTGGCTGCCTGGCAGAGCAGCAGAAAAATAGCGGATTTGCGCGAAGAGGTCCTCGCCAGCATTTCCTGTCATGCCGCGGTCAAGGCCGGCCAGCGACTAAGCAAAGAAGAGATGCACAAGCTGATCACAGACCTGCTGGCCTCGGAGACTCCGGCCATCTGTCCCCACGGTGATCCGGTGATTGTCAGCATGCCGGCTGACGAAATCAATCGCAAGTTCCATAGAGACGCGCGCGGCGACTGAGTGATGATTCTGGAAGATAGCCCGATTCCTCTGTTAGTGATTGCTGGCCCGACGGCCGCAGGCAAGACCGCTGCGGCAGTTGAAGTCGCGGGAGCGGTCGGCGGGGAGATAGTCTCCGCAGACTCGATGCAGATCTACCGGGGAATGGATATCGGCACCGCCAAACCCACACCCCAGGAGCAGCGCCAGACCGCATTTCACCTCATTGACATCGTTGACTCGGACGAGGATTACAATGTGGCACTGTTTCAGCAAGACGCGCAGCGGGCAATAGTTGACATTCATCGCCGCGGCCTGCTGCCCATCCTGTGCGGAGGGACAGGACTGTATATCCAGACAGTCGTCGAGCATTTTGACTTTCCGCCTGGTCCCCGCGATGAGCAAACCCGCCAGCGTCTGGAACAGGAGGCGGCCGAGCTGGGCACGGAACAAATGCACCACCGTCTCAGAGAAGTCGACACGGCGGCTGCTGCCTGCATCGAGCCGCAAGATCAGCGTCGGATCGTCCGCGCGCTGGAGGTATACGAGGTAACCGGCCAGCCGCTTTCCCAGCAGCAGTGCGTTGACGAGACGCCCCCAGTCAAGTATAATACATTATCTTACGTGCTGACCTGCCCCCGAGCGCTACTGTATGGGAGAATCGAGCGGCGCGTTGACGAAATGATGAAGCGCGGGTGGCTGGCCGAGGTGCAAAGACTGCGTAGGGCCGGCTACCATAGCCAGATGCAGTCAATGCAAGCCATCGGTTATCGCCATCTCCTGGAATACTTGGAACAGGGCACAGATCTGGACAAGACCGTGGCGGATATCAAGCGCGATATCAGGCGCTTTGCCAAGCGTCAATTGACGTGGTTTCGCCACAGGACAGATTCTGACTGGCTGACCTGGTCGGACCAGCAACAGTGGACAGAGGCAGTTAGCCAGTTTATTGAAGCGAGCCGCAGGCTAATGGCTCACAGCTAGTAAGATGATGCCCCACAGATCTCGCTGTAGCACGCAACGGGGGGAAAGATGAGTACAGAGAAGGTCCAGCTTCAGGACAACTTTCTCAACGAGTTGCGCAAGCAAGGAAAACAGGCTCGCATCCTGTTGTCTAATGGTAAAGAGATCTGCGGCCTGATAAAAGGCTTTGACCAGTTTACTATCAGGGTTGAACTTAAAGACACCGAGCTTCTGGTCTATAAGAGCGCTATCGCCATCATAACTATTGCCAAGCCAACTCCGCCGCTTGACGAAGAAACAGTGAATAATGATGATTGAGTTCGCAAAACTCCACGGCTTGGGGAATGACTATATTTATCTCAATGCGTTCACTGAGCAGATCGAAGAATATAACCTGGCCGAATTGGCCCGGATACTGTCCGACCGCCACTTCGGTGTGGGCGGGGATGGAATCATCCTGATTATGCCCTCAGAGAGCGCCGATTTTTGCATGCGCATATTCAACGCTGACGGCAGCGAAGCGGAGATGTGCGGCAACGGTATCCGGGGACTGGCCAAGTATGTTTATGAGCAGGGCATGACCGACACCACAACGATCACCGTGGAGACCGGCGCTGGTGTTCTGCGAGTCGCCCTGACCGTCCAGGACGATCTCGTTACTGCCGCTACCGTGGATATGGGCATCCCCCGCCTGAACCGCGGTGAGATACCCATGCTCGGAGAGCCGGCCAATGAGCCAGTCATTGACCAGCCACTTCAAGTCAACGGAGATAGCTTCAATATTACTTGCGTGTCGATGGGCAACCCCCACTGTGTAATATTCGTTGATGACGTTGATCACTTCGCCGTGGGCGACATCGGCCCTCTTATTGAAAACTACGAGCTGTTTCCCGAACGCATCAATGTGGAATTTGTAAGCGTGCTCGACCGAAAACACGTCAAGATGCGGGTATGGGAGCGGGGCGCCGGAGAGACACTGGCCTGCGGGACGGGCGCTTCGGCTTCAGTCGTGGCCGGCGTACTGACTGATCGCACCGACCGCCAGGTCGAGGTGGAGCTGCGGGGCGGGTCTTTGCACATTGAATGGCACGAAGACGAGCACGTGTTTATGACCGGCCCCATCAGCGAAGTATTTATCGGACGCCTGAATGAGCGATTGATTGCTCAAACTCGCAAGTAACACTGCACCAGGAGATTGTTGTATGGAACTGTCCGAACGGCTGCAGCGCATTCCGCCCTATCCCTTTCGGGAGATTGCCCAAACCAAGTCTCAGATGCTGGCCGAGGGCCGCCAGATAATAGACTTCGGCATTGGCGACCCGGATATGCCCACGCCCGATTTCGTGATCGAGGCGCTCTGCGAGGCTGCACAGGACCCGGCCACCCATCAATACGATGAAAGTGGCTACGGCATTCCTGAGTTCAAGCAGGCAATCGGCGATTTTGCTGCTGCCCGCTACGAAATGGACATTGACCCCGACGGCGAGATACAGAGCTGTCTGGGGGCTAAAGAGGCGCTGGCGCACATTGTGTGGGCTTACATAGACCCGGCTGATGTCGTGCTTGTGCCAGAACCAGCTTATCCCGTCTACGGGGTCCAGACTATCTGGTGCGGGGCGACGGCCTTCCCTATGCCGCTGCTCCCGGAGAACGATTTTCTGCCTGACCTGGCGGCCATTCCCGCCAGCGTCGTCCACCAGGCCAAGCTGATTTTCGTCAACTACCCAAACAACCCGACCGGAGCGGCAGCAACCCTGGACTTTTTTGAGGAATTAGTAGGTTTTGCGCGGGACAACGAGCTGCTGATTGCCCAGGATGCTGCCTATAATGAGGTCACTTTCGGCGACTGCCAGGCACCCAGCATCCTACAGGTGCCGGGCGCCAAAGAGGTTGCCATTGAATTTCACTCGCTTTCCAAGACCTTCAACATGACGGGTTGGCGGGTGGGCTGGGCCTGGGGTGGCCGCGACCACATTGACGCGCTTTCGACGGTGAAGAGCAACGTGGACTCAGGGACATTTGCGGCTATCCAGCGGGCGGCAGTTGCCGCGCTGGCTAATTTCAACAGTCACGTTCCTCAGATGCGTGCTGAGTACCAGCGCCGCAGCGAGGCCCTCATCGAGGGGCTCAATTCGCTGGGCTGGAATCTCGAAAAGCCGCAGGCCACCTTCTACGTGTGGGCGCCAGTGCCACCCAGTTTTAAGAACAGTGCTCAGTTTGCCCAAGCACTGCTGGAAAAATGCAGTGTGCTGATCACCCCGGGCACCGCTTATGGTGCAACCGGTGAGGGCTTCTTCCGTATGTCGCTGACGCTGGGTGGGCCTGACAAGATAGGGCAAATCGAGCAGGCTATTGACAACATCGCCCGTAATATGCCTGATTTGTGGTAAGTCGCACAGAGCTGGATGACCAGCAAGTATCTGTTGCACCAACAAATTGCCAAATATCGCAGGAGACAGAGCCAGAGGGAAGGGTACCGAGGTCCTCTCCATTAGCTTCTGCGGTTAGATACATATAGAATTCGGTTAGTAGCTGAAAATGTTACCGGAAAAAGTTTTAGCCGATGTCCAGGGACCAGCAAGATACCTGGGCGGCGAGTACAATGCGGTAGTCAAGGACCCGGCACAGGTGCGAACCCACTTCGCGCTGTGCTATCCCGATGTCTATGAAATCGGGATGTCGCATCTGGGTTCGCAGATTCTCTACCACGTAATAAACTCCCGCCCTGAGGCTGTCTGTGAGCGGGTCTTCTATCCGCAAGCCGATGCCGTTGAGCTTATGCACCAGCGGGGATTGCTGCTGAGCGGCCTGGAGACCGGTCGGCCCCTGATTGACTTTGACATCGTCGGGATCACTCTCCAGTACGAACTGACCTACACTACCATACTGGCTATGCTGGAGTTGGGCGGGGTCTCTATTCGCTCCGACCAGCGTGGGCCCGGCGAGCCGCTGGTCCTCGGCGGGGGGACCTGCACCTGCAACCCCGAGCCGCTGGCCGACTTCTTCGATGCCTTTCTGATTGGAGAAGGCGAGGAAGCTGTCGAGGAGATACTGGATACCTACGATCGCTGGCAGCAGCACCACCCTAATCGCGACACACGCGGCTCCAGCGACCGCGAGGAGCTGCTGCGCGAGCTGGCGGCGATTCCCGGCCTGTACGTGCCCAGCCTGTACGAGCCGGAGGAATCTGACGAGGGCCTGCTGATACCCAGGCCGGCAGCGCCTGAGGCCGGCCCAACGGTGAAGCGGCGTATTGTTGAAGATTTCGCCCATGCTGCTATCCCGGAAGCACCCGTCGTGCCCTGGACCGAGATCGTCCACGACCGGGGCCAGATCGAGATTGCCCGCGGCTGCACACGGGGTTGTCGCTTCTGTCAGGCCGGCATATTCTATCGCCCGACGCGTGAGCGCAGTGTAGAGACCATTCGAGAAGCGGCTACCCAGATCATCGCCAACACCGGCTTCGATGAGATCTCCCTGGCTGCCCTCAACTGTCCCGACCACAGCCGCATCAACGAAATCATTGATGGTCTGCATAAAGACCTCAGCGGCCAGCGCGTCTCTATCGGGCTTCCCTCGCTGCGTATTGATAACTTCAGCATCGAGCTAGCCCAAAAAGTTCAAAGGGTCCGAAAAACCGGGCTGACGCTCGCGCCCGAGGCCGGCTCCCAGCGACTGCGCGACGTCATCAATAAGGGAGTGACTGACCAGGACCTGCGCAATGCGACCGAAGCTGCCTTTGAGGCTGGATGGGAGACGATCAAACTGTATTTCATGATCGGTCTGCCCACCGAAACCGACCAGGACATCCTGGCCATCGCCGATTTGCTTGAGCAAGTGGCGCGGAGCGGTCGCGCAAAGCTGGGCCGGCGGCGCCGTCATTTGCAGATCAACGTCAGTCTGGCCACGCTCATTCCCAAGCCGCACACCCCGTTCCAGTGGCTGCAGATCAGTGATCCGGCGGAGCTGTCTCGCAAACAATATCTACTGCGCCAGTGTCTAAATAAACAAAAGGAGATCAAGCTGTCCTATTCCGACAGCCAACTGACACTGGTCGAGTCAGTACTGAGCCGGGGCGACCGCAGCCTGGGGCCGATAATCGAACAGGTCTATGCCGAGGGCGGCGTCCTGGAAGCCTGGCGTGAGAATTTCTCTTACACGCGCTGGGAGCGAGCCTTTGGCGCTGTCGGCAAAGACCTTGCTGCTGAAGCGCAGCGGCAGTGGAACTTGAATCAACAGTTGCCGTGGGATCACATTGACCTGGGCGTCTCCCGCCAATTCCTGCAGCGCGAGTACGCTCGCGCCCAGCAGGAACTGACTACCTCCGATTGCCGACTGGCCGGTTGCCAGGGCTGCGGTATTGAGGAACTACTGCCCTGCCCAGCTACGATGGGTGCTCTACAGTCGCAGAGGCAAGAGGTTAAGAGTGAGTAACCAGCCTGTTAGTGAAAAACAGCGAATCTACGCACGGATCGAATATGAGAAGGTAGGCCGTTTGCGCTTTCTGGGGCATTTGGATCTGGCCGCTGCCTTTGATCGCGCTCTAAGGCGGGCTGAGCTGCCGGTGGCCTACAGCAAGGGGTTTCATCCCCGCGCCAGGCTCACTTTCGTCCGACCACTGCCCGTCGGGCTAGCCGGCCTGCATGAGCTATGCGGCATTGATCTGGACGAGCACATAGACTCAGCAGCAATCGGCAAGCGGCTGCACAAGCAGTTGCCGCATGGTCTTAATCTGCTCAGCGCCCAGGTCCTACCCCGGCAGAAGCGCTCGCCGTTCGCCGATCTGAATCAGGTTGAATATGTGGTTGATATTGATCCTGATGAGGTTGGCGCCGATGAGCTGGCGGAAGCAGTGCGCGAGTTTCTGGACAGGGATAACATCGAGATCAAACGCGAAACCAAGAGCCGCCTGTGTACGGTGGACATTCGCCCGGGCACGCATATGCTGGCGGTGGCGAGTAGTCAAGAATTGCAACTTCAAATGAGCTTGAGCCTGGCTCAGGATGATCTGGTCAAGCCTGCAGAAGTTCTTCAGGTGTTGGGCAGACTCATTGGGCACACCTGCCTGCCGGTCAAGCTGATAACGCGAGTAAAGCTGTATGTAGCCTAATTATTCTGGACGAAAACAGAGGCGGTCTGCCGGCGCCGGACAAGAGTCCTGGGGCCTGCACAAGAATACCGCCGCCGTCCGAGTTGGGAAGTTGACTCACTATGAGCAAGAAGATTATTGTAGATGTGGATGAAAGACAGACGCGGGTGGCCATGCTTGAAGAGGGCCGTCTGGCCGAGGTGCTGTATGATCAGGAAGAAGAGGAACGGGTAGTTGGTAATATCTATCTGGGCCGGGTCTCAGATGTCGTGCCGGGGTTGGATGCTGCATTTGTTGATTGTGGCATTGAGAAGAACGTCTTCCTGCACGTCTCCGACGCCATCCACCCTGAGCCACAGAACAGGTTTGGCCGCCCACCGCCGATATCGTCGGTGCTTAGCTCAGGCCAGCAGATAATGGTACAAGTCACCAAGGGCCCGCTGGCCAGCAAAGGGGCACGGGCTACACGGCACCTGTCGCTGCCCGGCCGCCACTTGGTGCTCATGCCCGACTCAAGCACAAAGGTGGGCGTCTCCAAGAAGATCGAAGACGAGGCCGAGCAAAAGCGATTGCGCAATGTAGCTAGCCGGGTCCGGCCAGAGGAATTCGGCGTCATCGTGCGTACGCAAGCTGAGGGCGCTGACTACAAGGAACTGGAAGACGATGTCAAGTTTCTGATGAAGCTGTGGCGCTCGATCCAAAACAAGGCCCAGCAGAGCACTGCTCCCGCCCTGCTGCACGAAGACCTCAGCCTGGTATTCGAAGTTGTGCGCGACACCTTCTCTGAGGAGACCGAGGAATTCATCGTCAACGACAAAGTAACCTACGACCGCATCTTGAATCTACTGGACAGTGTGGTGCCGGAGCTGCGCAACCGGGTTAAGCTATACAGAAGCCACGAGCCAATATTCGACCACTACGAGGTTGAGCAGGAAATATCCAAGGCGCTCCGCCGCAAGGTATGGCTGCCCCACGGTGGCTATATCGCCATCGACCAAACCGAAGCGCTCACTGCGATAGATGTCAATACCGGCAAGTTCACCGGCACCGGCAGCCTGGAAGAAACGGTGGTGCGCACAAACGTGGAGGCGGCTGAGGAGATCGCCTGGCAGCTACGGCTGCGTAGTATCGGCGGTATCATTGTTATTGACTTCATCGATATGGATAAAGCCAAGCATCGCAAGCGGGTCAGTAGTGCCCTGCGCGAAGCTTTTGCCAAGGATCGGATGCGCACCCGCATCCAGCATATCACCCGACTGGGTCTGGTCGAGATGACTCGTAAGCGCACCGAAAGCAATCTTGCCCAGAAGCTGCAGACCCCCTGTCCCTGTTGCACCGGCAGCGGGAAAGTACTGTCGGCTGAAACCGTGGCCATGCGGGCCATTCGCCAGTTGCGCATTAGCGACACAAAGCAAGGCGCCGCAGTCGTCGTAGCTGATCCGATGGTCTGTTTGGCTCTGATCGGGCCTCACGGAACCGAGGCCGAGAAACTGGAAGACGAATTCTCCTTTGGACTATTTATTCGCGCTACCCGGGATATCCACCCGGAGGAATTCGAAATAGTCCCAACAAGTCGCCAGCAAGTTCGCCACCACAATGCCGGTGACCCCCTGACAATCGAGGCTGAAGACGTACTCGCCGTTCCCCATGCCGGGCTGCTGGCCATTGTTGACGGCTATCTATTGGAAGTGCCGGAGGCTTCCACCGACGCGCAAATGCCGCTACGCGTCCGGCTGACCAAAGCTGGTAATTCCTACGGTCGTGCTACGCCGGTCTAGATTGTACTGTAGCCAGCAACCCAACAATTGCTGTCGTCCCCTTCAACGCTGCAGAATCGGCGGCAGCAGTTTGGCTGCACTCAATTGCCATACAGCCTTCTCAGCGTCATACTTGCAAAAGGGCTCCGTATAGGCTATACTGACCAGTGGTGGTGCTGACGCCTTAGGCCCAATTCGTGCGAAGTAGATATATCTTCCCGGGAGGGAACTCTGGTGCAACAACTGCTGGTCTCCAAGAGCAAACCGCTGACAGGCACCATTCCAATAAGCGGCTCAAAGAATGGCACACTTCCCCTGTTGGCAGCGGCCATGCTGGTAGAAGGCGAGACCATTCTCGAAAATGTGCCCGCCATCCACGATGTTGATACTATGCTCCAGATGCTGCGAGCGTTGGGCATCAAGTACACTTTCATTGAGCCAGGCGTGCTGAAGATCGATGCCACTGATATTCACTCCTGCCAGGCCCCGTACCATCTGGTGCGTCAGATGCGGGGTTCCTTTTATGTAGCTGGTCCTCTTCTGGGACGATTGGGCGAAGCCCGCGTGCCCCTGCCCGGCGGATGCGTAATCGGCTCGCGACCAGTCGATTTCCATGTTTCCGGGTTTAAGGCACTGGGAGCAGAAGTGGACGAGACCTACGGTATCATGCGGACTCAGGCTCGCCGGGGCCTGCATGGTGGCCGGGTATACCTCGACCCACGCTGGCGCAGTGTAGGAGCGACAGTAAACGTAATGTTGGCTGCCACCCTCGCTAAGGGTACCACCACCATCGAGAATGCCTCATGCGAGCCAGAAGTCGTAGCCTGTGGGCAGTTTCTTAAGCAATGTGGCGCGCAGATCGAAGGTATCGGCAGCAGTATGCTGATTGTCCGCGGCGTTGAGAAATTGGAGGAGACACGCTTTGCCTCCATTCCTGATCGCATGGAGGCCGGCACATTCATGTATGCCACTGCCATTGCCGGCGGCGATGTTCTGCTCAAGCGTGTACGCCCAGACCATCTAGTCATGGTCATTGACCGTTTGCGCGAAGCCGGTGTTCGAGTGGAGACCGACGGCGACCAGCTTCGGATCATCGCCAGCTCGGACCGTCCCCGATCAGTAGACATCACCACTGCACCGTACCCTGGCTTTCCCACTGATCTGCAACCAGCTCACGGCGCTCTAGTTGCGCGAGCAGTGGGTACCAGCGTGGTGGAAGAGACCATATTCGACGCCCGATATAACTATACTGACGAACTGGCCCGGATGGGCGCCGATATCCGCATCACTGGGCAACTAGCCATTATTAAGGGTGTGCCGGAACTGACCGGCGCCCCCGTAGAGGCTAATGACGTCCGCGCCGCGGCGGCTCTGGTCCTGGCGGCATTGTGCGCCGAGGGGCAAACTGTCATTGATGGCGCCGAGTTCCTGGATCGAGGATATGAAAACTTCGAGGCCAAGCTCCGAGCAATTGGTGCACCGCTGGTGCGCCGAGACAGCAATAACAGCAAGGAATTGCTATGTTTGGCCTAGGAGATCGCCTGGGAATTGACCTGGGCACATCCAATATTGTGGTCTACGCCTGGCGACGAGGAATTGTCATCCGCGAGCCCTCAGTTGTAGCCGTCGAACAGCGCACGCGCAAAGTCATGGCGGTCGGTCAGCAAGCTCAGGCGATGCTGGGACGGACCCCGGGCAACATCGTAGCCACTCGCCCCTTACGCGACGGCGTTATCGCCGACTATTCTATTACTCGGGAGATGCTCGCCTATCTTATCCGTAAGGCCTGTGGGACACGCGGGCGCATCTTCCGGCCTATAGTGGTAATCTGCATACCTTCGGGCGCCACCAGCGTGGAGCACCGCGCTGCCTTAGATGCCGCGCGCTCGGCGGGAGCGCGCGACGCTATTCCTATTGAGGAGCCGATGGCTGCGGCCATTGGCGCCAACTTGCCTATCGCCATGCCCGGCGGGAATATGGTCGTTGACATTGGCGGTGGTACCACTGATATAGCTGTTATCTCCCTGGGGGGCGTGGTGGTCAGTGACTCACTGAGGATTGGGGGCAACGACCTCGACGAGGCAATCACCCGCCATATCCGCCGCGTGTATAACCTCGATATCGGCGAGCGTACAGCAGAGATGGTAAAGATGGAAATTGGTTCGGCAATACGCAGCGATGACGAGCAGGATATGGAGGTACGGGGCCGGGATGTGATCACCGGCCTGCCCCAAACTATCACGGTCAACTCGGCGGAGGTCCGTGAAGCTATCAGCGAGAATCTTTCGCAAATAGTTGACTCGGTCAAATCCATCCTGGAGCAGACCCCGCCCGAACTGGCCGCCGATATCATCGAACGCGGCATAACTTTGACCGGAGGAGTGGCCCTGCTTTCCGGTATGGACCGGCTACTGGAGCTGGAAACCAGCATTCCTGTCAACATTCCCGAGGACCCAATATCCTCAGTGGCAATCGGTATCGGCCGAGTCCTCGAAGAGATTGACACGCTGCGTCGCCACTCGTTCAAACCATCTCGTCACAGATCTTAGCAACTATCATCTTTTCTGGCTGTTTCCTACCTTGGGAGGTGACGTGCATGCAACTGGCAGAGCGCATGAACAGACTGGGCACCGAGACTGCTTTTGACGTACTTGCCCGTGCCAAACAACTTGAAGCCGA